>Ga0208849_1000031_pt1 | contig 142857 bp, 113 predicted proteins | sample NGESurdeep072012_10_FD_184470 | JGI IMG/M metagenome (GOLD analysis project Ga0208849, IMG submission 184470) | Arctic peat soil microbial communities from Barrow, Alaska - NGEE Surface sample 53-3 deep-072012 (SPAdes) | ecosystem: Environmental > Terrestrial > Soil > Wetlands > Peat ... | reverse complement strand
GCGTTCACTCGTCGTCTTCAAGTGAGCTGCGAAAATGTGCTGCCTGCGTATGACGGCGAATCGAAGGAGCCTTCTGGATACATTTTGCCCATTCGCCGCCGGCAAGCGGCTGGCCAGTTGTACTGGTCGAGTCAGTTATGGTTTCCCCGTCCGGAACGTTTGCTGCTCTCGCCGGGCGATTCCCCAATCGGCTATCGCATACCCACTGATTCGATACCTTGGGTCGCGCCCGATGAACTTGAATATGAGCATGAGGCCGCGCCCTTCGCGGATCGGATCAAGCTCCCGCCACGTCCCATCCGGCGACTAGACCTCTTTGATAAAAATCCAGTGGCCGATTCACTACCCGCTCTTTCAAGCAGTGCCGAAACCGTGCCCGAGCTAATCCGTCCGTCGCTTTCCGTGCAGACTCGCGAAGGTCGCTTGCACGTGTTTCTGCCGTATGTGTCCAAGCTTTCTGATTATCTCGATCTCATTGCCTCAATCGAGGACACCTGCCAATATCTTCACAAACCAGTTTGGCTCGAAGGCTACCCACCGCCTTCCGATCCGCGGTTGCGCTCTTTCAGCGTCACTCCCGACCCTGGCGTCCTGGAAGTGAATCTGCCGCCCGCGAGCAATTGGGATGAACTCGAACAGTTCAACACACTACTCTTCGACGAAGCGCGGCGTAATCGGTTGACGGCTGAAAAGTTTGGCTATGATGGCAGTCATCTCGCTACTGGCGGGGGCAGCCACATCGTGGTCGGCGGAGCGACTGTACTGGACAGCCCATTCCTGCGCCGTCCCGATCTGCTACGCAGCGTACTGACGTTCTGGCAAAACCATCCTTCATTGTCGTATCTTTTTTCTGGGATGTACGTTGGCCCAACGAGCCAGTCGCCGCGCGTGGATGAGGCGCGCATGGATGCTTTGTATGAACTGGAGGTCGCCTTTGGCAATTTTCCTTCCAGCAACTGCGCGCCACATCTCGTGGATGGATTGTTCCGCGATCTCTTGGTTGATGTCACTGGAAACTCGCATCGCGCAGAGTTCTGCATTGACAAGCTCTATCCGCCGGTGGGTCGCGGCTTGCGCCTTGGTTTGCTCGAATTGCGCGCCTTCGAAATGGCTCCGCGTGTCAGAATGGTTCTGCTAGAGATGTTATTGGTCCGCGCTCTGATTGGCATGTTTTGGAAACAGCCGTTTGAAGGCACTCTGGTCCGTTGGGGTACGGCGCTTCATGATCGTTTTATGTTGCCTGAATTTGTCAGACGCGATTTTTCCGACGTGCTCGCCGAGTTGCGCCAGTCCGGGTATGCCTTCGAGAATTGCTGGTTTGCTTCGCACTTTGAGTTCCGCTTCCCGAAGATTGGATCAATCGCGGTGGACGGCGTCGAACTCGAACTGCGTCACGCTCTCGAGCCTTGGAACGTGCTCGCAGAAGAGACCACTTCCGGTGGATCGGTTCGCGTCGTGGACTCATCGCTGGAGCGGATACAAATGAAGCTGTCCGGCCTCACGGAGGAATCCCGTTTCGCGGTTGCATGCAATGGTCGCAGAGTGCGGGTCTATCCTACCGGCGCATCTGGAGAAGCTGTAGCGGGTGTACGTTATCGCGCCCGAAGGCTGTCCGATACATTACATCCGACAATCCCTGTTCACGCGCCGCTCGTCTTTGACATTTTTGATCGCTGGAAAAAGCGTTCGATTGGCCGATGCACTTATCATGTGGCATCGCCAGACGGCCGCCCATATACAAGCCGACCGGCGGACGGAACGGAAGCGGAACGCCGCCGTTTGGAGCGTTTTCAAAAATCTTTTCAGGAATCCAGCGATAAGCTCAGTCCGATAATGCCACCCGAGGACGCCGCGAACCCGAACTTCCCTATGACACTAGATCTGCGGTTACCGTCCTCCGGCCAACAATCCAACGTAGAGAATCCGGAATTGGTCCCATGACTTTGCATTTACACGAGTCTCCGTCCCAGTCCGCGGATGCGTATGACGAGTTGTCGGCTGATGGTGTAACCCCCCGGCCGCACTGGGCACACCTGATGGAATCGCTTCAGGAGATCGGGCCGGAGGAGTTGGGGCGACGCTGGAACCGCGCGGAGAGGCGCATTCGCGAGAACGGAATTACCTACAACGTCTATAGCGATACGCTCGGGGCACACCGCGACTGGAAGATTGACATTGTTCCGCTGCTGATTCCTGCGGACGAGTGGCGCTCCATCGAGGCTGGCATCATTCAGCGCGCACAGTTGTTGAGTTTACTGCTCGAGGATCTTTACGGATCGCAGCACCTGCTAACGCATGGCCATTTTCCAGCGGCACTCCTCTATGGCAACCCCGCCTTCCTTCGGCCTCTGGTTGGCGTGAGCGTTCCCGCGCACAGCTATCTGCATATGCTGGCCATTGATCTTGCGCGTTCTCCGGACGGCCAGTGGTGGGTGCTCGCCGATCGCGCACAAGCTCCTTCGGGAAGCGGCTATGCGCTGGAGAACCGCACGATCGTCTCCGATGTTCTTCCCGATCTTTTTCGTACCTCGAATGTATTGCGTCTTGCTCCATTTTTCCGTGCTCAACGCGAAGCGCTCACCAACCTGAGCAAGCGTGACAATCCGCGAATCGTATTGCTTACTCCCGGACCCTATAACGAGACTTACTTCGAGCACTCGTATATTGCGCGATACCTGGGGTTCACGCTGGCCCAGGGCGCAGACTTGACGGTGCGCAACCGCCGCGTGTATCTGAAAACCGTGGACGGACTGGAAAAAGTTGATGTGATTTTGCGTCGCGTGGACGACAGTTTTTGCGATCCTCTCGAGTTGCGGGGCGATTCGCTTCTGGGTGTACCCGGTCTCGTTGATGCAGTCGTTGCGGGAAATGTGAAAGTTGCCAACGCGCTCGGAAGCGGCCTGATTGAGACGGCCGCGATCATGCCGTTTCTTCCCGGACTCTCCACTCACTTGCTCGGCGAGAAGCTCAAACTGCCGTCCGTCGCGACCTGGTGGTGTGGGCAGAACTACGCGCTTGATTGGGTGCTAAACAATCTTGACTCCGTCGTCGTGAAGCCGGCGTTTCCATCACGGGGGATGGAACCAGTCTTCGGCGCGGAAATTCCACAAGCGGAAAAGAGCAAGTTTGCTGAGCAATTACGGGCCCGTCCGCAAGAGTATGTAGCGCAAGAGCAGGTGGCCTTGTCCACTGCACCGGTCTGGGATCAGGGATGTCTCAACTCACGCAGTGTGGTGCTGCGCACCTATGTACTCAACACCGGAACTGGGTGGATCGCGATTCCCGGTGGATTGGTACGGGTGGCCGAAGCGGAAGGGTCGGTCGTCTCGATGCAGCGAGGCGGCCACAGCAAAGACGCATGGGTTCTGTGGGACGGTCCCATTGATACCTTCAGCATGCTGCGCCCCCGCAACGAACCCGTGGAGTTGCGCCGGGTCCCGCGGGTTGTCCCCAGCAGCGTAGCCGACAATGTTTTCTGGTTAGGCCGGTATGCCGAACGGGCTCAAAACCTGGCCCGGATCTTGCGCGCAATGATTCCTCGCATTCGGCTCGCTGAAGAGCCAGAACTCGCGTGCCTTATCCGGCTGCACGGGTGCCTGGAATCCAGGTACAGCAAGTTGCCAAAGGCGAAACACAGGCGGCCGACTTCTCCAGAACTCGAACAGGAAATGACTTCAATGTTTACCGATGCCAAGCGGCCTGACAGCCTGGCTCACACTCTAGCCGAGGTATACCGGATTGGCGACAATGTTCGCGAACGCTTGTCGGCGGACATGATGTTCCTCATCGGTCAGCTGCGGGATTTCGTGCAGCTCGAGCCTAAGACGCAGTTTCTCGAGTATCCAGCGATCCTTACCGATTGCCTGGAACTTCTTTCGGCGTTTTCCGGACTGGAGCGTGAAAACATCAATCGCGGATTGGGTTGGTTGTTCATGACAATTGGACGGCGTCTCGAGCGCGCGATTTATCTGGCAAGACAACTGCGTGAAATCACGACTCCTCTCGCGGAGCAAGACTGGTCCTTGTTGGAATGCTTGCTCGAAGTCGCGGATAGCTCGATGACCTATCGAGCACGGTACTACACAACCCTACAGCCGCTCGCTGTGCTGGATGTCCTGATGGCGGACGAGACGAATCCCCGGTCTTTGGACTTTCAGCTAAGTCACCTTGCCGACCTTTATCAAAAGCTTCCCCGTCACGTGCGAGATGATTTGAAGGCGATGCGTGACGCCCTGGCACTGTTACGAAGTTTCGATTTGCGGGAGTTAAAATACCCATTGCCAGGTGCCGCGATGGCAGGTAACGGTTCCGATGGTTTGTCCCGGCTTGAGCATTTCCTCAGAGATTTGGAGCGATTGCTTCCTTCCTGGTCAAATAACTTATCGAGCCGGTACTTTAGCCACGCCCGCACTTTGCCGATCAGCATAGGTCAATAATTTAAGGCCAATGATTTATAGAATTGTTCACCGCACCACCTACAAATACAAATATCCCGTCTCAGTCGGAAACCATGTCGCGTGCCTGAAACCGCGATCGTTGCCCCACCACCAGTCAGCGCGGAGCGAACTGCGCATCCAGCCGCGACCGGCAACTCGTACCGAGCGGGTGGATTTTTTTGGAAACCGCTTGTGTTTTTTCACAGTTCAGGAGCCACATCGCGAATTAGTAGTAGAAGCGCGGAGCGAAGTGACAATAGACGGGAACAGTACGCCGTGGCTGCAACAGACGCTCGCTTGGGAAGAGGTTGCCAAATCAATTCCCGGTGATGACAGTCCAGCCGGGCTTGAGGCCTATCAGTTTGGATTTGAGTCGCCACGTATTCGGGTGCAACCTCAGTTTGCCGACTACGCCAGGCAGTCATTCCTGTCTGGCCGCCCAATGCTGGAAGCGCTTCTCGATCTGACCGCGCGCATCCACAAAGATTTTCGCTTCGATTCGAAGGCTACCAACGTGCGCACGCCAACCGAGGAAGTTTTCAAGAAACGGCGAGGCGTCTGTCAGGATTTCGCACACTTACAAATTGCCTGTCTCCGTTCGCTGAATCTCGCGGCCCGTTACGTAAGTGGATATCTTCGAACCTATCCCCCTCCCGGGCAACCGAGATTGGTAGGCGCGGATGTGTCCCACGCATGGGTGTCTGCATATTGTCCAGGAATCGGCTGGCTTGACATGGATCCCACGAACAACGTCGTCCCGTCGGACGGCCACGTTACCTTGGCCTGGGGCCGGGACTACGGTGATGTAAGTCCGCTGCGCGGCTTAATTCTAGGTGGTGGGGCTCACACGCTCAAAGTCGCCGTTGATATGGAACCGATTGAAGCGTAGTTGGCGGCAGATTTGCCTGCGTCGCACAAACTCATCGCTCAAGAGCTTTGAAGGGGGAACCAGCCAGAGCTGCGGAAAAACTCCACGTTGCAATTGTTTTTGGGTAGCGGAGCGCTTCACCGCGGCGATAACTCCTTATTCTTAACGCCGGCTTTAGCCACCGGAGTTAGGCGATCCACCAGAAAACAGGTTAGCTAAGCGACGATTCCTTCCATTGGTTTATCTACTACTGAACTCGCCGGCTTCTCCGCTACCACTTCGTCGCTCACAACGTTAAAACTTGTCAACCGGGCGCTTCCGAACGAAGTTGTTATCGCGACGTCCGCTGCATCGCGTCCCGTGGCCATTAACACTCGTCCGATACGCGGCTTGTTGTTACGGGCATCGAACGTCCACCACCGGCCTTCGAGGTAGACCTCGAACCACGCGCTGAAGTCCATGGGCAGAACCAAAGGAACTCCGATGTCCCCCATATATCCAGTCGCATAGCGGGAAGGAATGTTCAGACAACGGCAAAACGTAATTGCGAGATGCTGAAAATCGCGGCACACGCCCTTGCGATCCGCATAGACATCCAAAGCCGTCTTTGTCGAGCACGCAAACGGATAGCCGAAGGTGACATTCGCGTGCACCCAATCGCACACCGCCTGGACACGTGGCCAGCCCGGAGGCGCACTGCCAAACAGATTCCCAGCTACATCCAGGAGGCGGTCAACTTCGCAATACCTCGACGCGAGCAGGAACCGCAGTACTTCCGGAGGCAAATCTTCCACCAGCATCTGACACGCTTGGGGGCTAACCGGATCGGGTTCGCCTGAGTCTTCAATCAAAGTGGAGTTGTATAGCTGAAGTTTTCCAGCGGGGGCTACGAAGCGGGAACACATGTTTCCAAATGAATCCTCATACTTCGTGATCGGCACGCTCGGGGTTAGCCGCGGTTCGTCAGGCTCTCGCAAGTCCGCACGCCGCGTCGGGTGCACATAGATCAGGGCGATTATCGGGACCGGAGCGGGGATCTCGAATTGAATGTCAAATCCTAAGCGAATCAGCATGAAGGATTCCCGGGAGAGCAAAGGCTAATAAGGCGTCCGGGCGACATCAAAAAGTAAGTCATATTATGACATTGTTTGACGAATCAACGCTTAGCCAATCGCCATTTCCTCGAACCGCTTCTTTCCCGAACGGAAGCATGGGTTTCTCCTAGGCATAGGCAAAGGGGTGCGTAAGTAAAGAATGCTTCGATGCGGATAGAGCATGAGGGTTTCTTGCATTTAGATTTTTTAAACCAATAAATAATCGACTATTCTCTAAAACTTTCCTTAAAGCTCTTGACAAGAAGTGCCAGATAAGCAATATTCATTAGGCGAATAAAAAGCGAATACCGCTTTGCCTCGTTAATCCTGCGGAGCATATCTCCATGTCTTTATCTCCTGTATGTACACAGTTTGAAATGGGTCGCTCTTCAACTTTTACTTTTAAAAAATTGCCACAATTAGAGAGGTTTTCCGCCTTCACCAAACTCGCGGGCCTAACGTCAGCTTCAAGGCTTGCAGCCCGTCCTGCCTTGGAGATGGTTCCCAGTGGAATTCATGAATTGGATTCAGTTATCGGAGGAATTCCACGAGGATGCATAACTGAGGTTTGCGGGGCGGCATCTTCGGGACGGACTAGTTTGCTTTTGTCGGTATTGGCAGCTAGCACACAAAGAAACGAAGTATGCGCGCTGGTGGATGTGACCGATGCGTTGGATCCAGTTTCAGCCCAATCCGCTGGAGTAAATTTTGAAAAGTTATTGTGGGTGCGCTGCGGAAGCTCACCCCAGAAAAATTCTTTTTCTGTAAGAAATAGTTGTGAGACCAAAAAAAGACCGTTTCGGGCGTCAATCGGAAGGTCCTGTCGAGCAGGCGGTGCGGGTCACGGATTTGCTTTTGCAAAGTGGCGGCTTCGGGCTAGTAATCATTGATCTGGGGGATGTTCCAGTGAAACTTGCCCGCCGCATTCCTCTCACTTCATGGTTTCGCTTTCAGCGCGCGGTGGAGAATACTCCGACGGTTCTCTTTTTAATCACATCGGTTCCCTGCGCGCAGACTTGCGCATCTTTGCAGCTTAAATTGCGGGCGTCAGGGAAGAAGCTGTCAGCTATCAACTGTCAGCTATCAGCGGGATCTCGTGATCAAGAGCAATCCATCCCTTCTCATTCTTTGCTTTTGGACGGGCTTCAGGTCGAGGGCGAACTTTTGCGTTCGCGCATGGAGCGTAAACCAGTGCAATCGGTTACCAGATTCTCCACAAAAGCGGTGCGTGCAGGATAAGGCTTTTTGGCTCTTGGCTATTAACTTTTTTAATTTCCAAAATTAGGCAGTTGCCGGTTCGAGCCAAGAGCTAAGGGCCAAAAGCTAAGAGCCAGAAATCCCATGTTCTTTGCCTGCATCTTCGTTCCCGATTTTCCTGTGGAAGCGATACAGCGCTCCGAGCCTAAGCTGCGATTACAAGCGGTCGCTATTCTCGATGGCAAAGTTCCACTACAGAAAGTTTTTGCTCAGAATGAAAAAGCTCGCCGCGGCGGTGTGGAACCTGGAATAGCCAAATTGGAAGTGGAAGCATGCGGCAATATTGTGCTGCGCAGCCGCTCACAATTGCAGGAAGATTTGGCACACGCCGCGCTGCTGGATTGCGCGCAGTCATTTTCGCCGCGGGTGGAAGATATCGGTTGCGACACTATTCTTATTGACCTCGCCGGACTGGAATCACTATTTGGTCCGCTGCCGAAAATTGCACGCGACCTGGCGCGGCGCGCATCGGATCTCGGTCTGGAATCCAATGTGGCCGTGGCTTCGAATCCCGGTACGGCAGTTATCGCAGCTCGAGGATTTTCCGGCGTGACTTTCATTCCACAGGGAACAGAATCGGAACAATTGGGTGGATTGCCGATTGAAGTGCTGTTCGAGGCAGGACAAAGCCTTCAAATCTATGACCATTCACAGCAAGCCGAACAAATTTTAGAAACGCTGAATCGCTGGGGTATACGCAATCTGCGTTCGTTGGCGGCGCTGCCGGAGGTGGCTTTGAGCGAGCGTTTAGGACAGCAGGGTGTGCGTTTGCAGAAGCTCGCTCGCGGCGAAACCTTCCGCACACTCAAACCTGTTGAGCCACTTTTAATTTTTGAAGAAGCAATTGAATTGGAACATCCGCTGGTGTTGCTGGAGCCGCTGGCATTTTTGCTGGGACGGTTATTGGAACAGCTATGCGCCCGTTTAAATGCGCGCGCATTGGCGACGCAGGAATTGCGATTGAGATTGGAATTAGACAGCAGTTATCGTGATGAGGAGACGGAACAGAGATTCAGCCGGGCAGGCGAAAGCTCACGCATTTTCGAACGGACCCTTCACTTGCCGGTCCCACTGCTCGATGCCAGAATTTTTCTCAAGTTAATTCAGCTCGATTTGAACGCACATCCGCCGGGAGCGCCCATTCTAAAAATTCATCTGCGGGCGGAGCCGGTGCGGCCGCGCGCGGCGCAAGGCGGTCTCTTTCTTCCTCCTTCGCCGGAGCCCGAGAAACTTGAACTCACATTAGCCCGGATTGCGGGGATCGTAGGCGAGGACAAATTTGGATCGCCGGCATTGCTGGATACATATCGAGCGAATGGTTTTCGCATGCAGCGATTCGTTCCGGATTCGCACGAAAGTTTAAAAAACAAATCCAGCGACGAAAACAACACCGCAGTAACCGCGCTGCGGATCTTCCGGCCCCCAATGCCGGTAACGGTGACATTGCGCGATGGCAGCCCGGCTTGGATTGCATGTCACAAGCGCTCCGAAATTCAAGGAGAGATTCTGTGGTCCGCTGGGCCGTGGCGTTCTTCAGGAGATTGGTGGGAACGGGAATCGTGGTCCAGAGATGAATGGGACATTGCCGTGCAAGCGGAAACAGAGATTACGTTATATCGCTTAGTCCACGATTTACTCGACGGACGGTGGTTTGTAGAGGGGATGTACGACTAAGGAGAATAGGTTGCACTGCACTATAGAGTGCGCATCTTTCATTAAATTGTCATCTTGAGCGCAGGGAGCGGATTCGCTTGCGAGTCCGCTCCCGAAGTCGAAAGACCTGCTGTTTGCGGGCACTGAGTCGTCTTTTGGTAGTGCGCCAAGCAGGTCTCTCGACTGCGTGAGATCGTCCGAGACGAACGATCTCCCTCCGCTCGAGATGACAACTATTAAATGTATCCAAAACCGCATTATTGATGCTCCATGAAGTGCTTTCCCAACGTTAACCGTGATTATCCGAAATCACACTGTTTTATCACGAGGAAACCTCTCGCGTAGCACCATCCAATTGGTTTGCCGCCATGTACGTTGAACTCCACTCTCGCTCTGCTTTTAGTTTCCTTGAGGGCGCTTCCCTGCCGGAAAATCTAATCGCGGCTTGCGCCAGGTTAAACATGCCGGCAATGGCGCTTTTGGATCGCGACGGCGTTTATGGGTCTGCGCGTTTTCATGGGGCTGCGAAAAAGGCGGGAATCAAAGCGCATGTGGGGACGGAGATCAGTTGCGAGATTTCAGAAGTTCAGATTGACAATATAAATACAAAACAACCCCGATCAATCTCCGATCCACAATCTGACATCTGCAATTCTTTTCGCCTTCCCCTTCTCGTATCTTCTCGCACCGGGTACCAGACTCTTTGCCGCCTCATTACCCAAATGAAGTTGCGTTCGAAAAAAGGTGAAGGCGCGGTTCGCGAGAATGAACTGCAAGCCCATGCGGAAGGCATCATCTGCTTAACTGGCGGCGATGATGGCCCACTGGCCATAGCCCTTGCCCATGGCGGCGTCGAAGCGGCCCGGCAGTGCCTTGAACGGCTTTCCTCCATTTTCGGACGTAACAACGTTTACGTTGAACTGCAAAGGCATTTTCATCGTGAACAGGAAGCCCGCAATCACATCGCAATTGAGCTAGCCCGGTCACTTAAGCTTCCGCTTCTGGCGACGAATGACGTTCGTTATGCGCGTAAGCAAGAGCGCGAGCTCTGTGATGTGTTCACCGCGATTGGAAATAATTGCGCGCTGGCCGGTGCTGGACGTTTATTGTCCCGCAACTCCGAACGGCATTTGAAATCCTCGCAAGAAATGCAGGATCTCTTCGCCGATCTGCCGGAAGCCATCGCAAACACAATGGAATTGTCGTCGCGGCTGGACTTCACTCTGGAAGACTTGGGATACGAGTTCCCAAAATATCCAGTTCCAGAAGGCGAAACCATGATGTCAGTTTTGCGCGAGCACACGCGCGAAGGTTTTCAGCAACGATACGGGCGCGCCTCAGCGGAGCTAAAGGCACGTGCGCGACGCCAGGTTGAGCGGGAATTGATGTTGATCGAGAAGCTCGATCTCGCCGGTTACTTCCTAATTGTTTGGGATTTGGTCCGTTTCTGCCGTGAGCAAAATATCCTCGTTCAAGGACGTGGATCAGCGGCAAACAGTGCCGCATGTTATTCGCTTGGCATCACGGCCGTAGATCCAGTTGGAATGGATCTTCTCTTCGAGCGCTTTCTCTCCGAAGAGCGCGGCGAATGGCCGGACATTGATCTCGATCTTCCCAGCGGTGATCAACGCGAGCGCGTCATTCAATATTTATACAAACGTTATGGCGAGCTCGGCGCAGCCATGACCGCGAACGTGATTACTTATCGCAGCCGTATGGCGTCGCGCGAAATGGGAAAAGCGCTGGGTTTCGATCCTGAAACTCTTAACAAGGTTTCTGCCGCAGTAGCCAACTGGGAATATCGCGATGAGAATGACACGTTCGATCACCGTTTTCGCGATGCTGGTTTGGATCTCAACCATCCTCGATTGCGAAAATATTTCGAGCTTTGCGTTGCCGTGCAAGATTTGCCTCGGCATCTTGGCCAACATTCGGGCGGCATGGTGATTTGCCAGGGACAGCTTGATTCGGTGGTGCCGCTCGAACCAGCATCCATGCCCGGCCGAGTGGTGGTGCAATGGGACAAAGATGACTGCCATGATTTGGGAATCATAAAAGTGGATCTGCTAGGGCTTGGAATGATGGCGGTACTGGAAGATTCGCTTCAGCTCATTCGCGACAATTATGGAGAAGAAGTATATCTTGCGCATCTGCCCGCTGATGATCCGGAGGTTTATTCCACGTTGCGAAAAGCCGATACCATTGGCATGTTTCAAATCGAAAGCCGCGCGCAGATGGCATGCCTTCCGCGTCTCCAGCCCCGAACGTTTTATGACATTGTGGTGCAGGTTGCGATCATTCGTCCCGGGCCGATTGTGGGGCAGATGGTAAATCCTTATTTGCAACGGCGGCAGGGACGCGAAAACGTTGTCTATTCTCATCCTTCACTGGAGCCCGTGCTGGCGCGCACTTTGGGGGTTCCGCTTTTCCAGGAACAATTGTTACGGATGGCCATGATTACCGCCAACTTTACAGGAGGCGAAGCCGAAGAACTTCGCCGGGCCATGGGATTCAAGCGATCCCGAATGAGAATGCTGGAAATTGAAGCCAAACTCCGAGCCGGGATGGAACATAACGGAATCGCGCGCGAAGCTCAGGAACAGATCGTTCTCTCCATCACTTCTTTTGCTCTTTATGGATTCCCGGAATCCCACGCTGCAAGTTTTGCGCTGATCGCCTATGCCAGCGCTTATTTGAAGTGCCATTATCTGGCCGCTTTCACCGCGGCACTGCTCAACAATCAGCCCATGGGATTTTATCGTCCGGCTACGGTTGTGAAAGATGCGCAGCGGCACGGACTGAAAGTATTACCGATTGACGTGATGAAATCGGATTGGTTATGCACGCTCGTTAAGCATCAAGATAAAATCGCTCTTCGCATTGGTCTTCGTTACGTTCGTGGATTACGCGAGGAGGCTGCTCAGGCCCTGGTGCAGCAACGCAACATCGGTGCATTCACTTCCATTCGTGATTTGATTCATCGCGTACCCGAGTTGAGAAAAGATGAACTCAATACTTTGGCGGAAATCGGAGCGTTAAATTCAGTTTCCAGTTTTGAGATCCCTGTCCCCAGAAACTCGGAACTGAGAACTGGGAACTTCCCGATTTCCGGCGATTTGAGACTTAAGACTGAAAACCTGAAACTTCACCGCCGCGATGCTCTTTGGCAAGTAGAGCGCGCAGTTCGCCATTCCGGGCCACTCCTTGATGAATTGCCAGAGTCAGATTCGAAATCACCGTTACAAGCCATGAATGTAGAAGAGCGTTTAGTCGCTGATTTTCGCGGAACTGGAATGACCGTAGGACCGCATCCCATGCAATATCACCGTACTCAGATGAACAAATTGCGGATTCACAAGGCCAGTGAACTCAGCCACATTCCCAATGGTCAATACTTAAGGATTGGAGGTTGCGTGATTGCCCGCCAGCGTCCAGGCACAGCCAAGGGATTTGTATTTTTAAGTCTGGAAGATGAGACCGGGGTCGCCAATGCAATCATCAATCCGCAACTTTTTCAGAAACACCGGCTCTTAATAACTTCCGAACAGTTTCTTATGATCGAAGGCATCTTGCAGAATCAGGATAACGTGATTTCCGTGAAAGCCGCCCACGTGGGCGCACTCTCCATCACTCAAGCGCCAACGAGTTCCCACGATTTTCATTAAAAGAACTTTGCGTCCTCCGCGCTCCCGGCGGTAGATTAGAGATTCACCGCAGAGTACGCCACGTTCGCGGAGAATAAATTATCGCGTTTTCTTCCTCAGAAATAAGTCCACTCCAACGATCACACTGCGCCCCGGCATGATCACGCCCTGAACTTCTTCATATTGCGTATCGCTCAAGTTTGAAAACGCAAGATGCGCGCCCGCATGCTGGAATTCACGACCGATGTCAGCGTCCCAGACACCGTACGGACCACTCGAATACCTGCTAGTGATACCAATGCGGCTCCTCGCAACCAATTTTCCTGGAAGCTTTCCCTGCCATGCGACAACGGCATCCGCGACCGGATAATTGAAAATATACTTCGATTGAAGACCATTCAAAGCTTGCTGCGCTCCATAAAGGCCGGTATAAGAAAAATCTACTTCCTGACTTCGCGGCAACCGCATCCCGAAAGATGTCTCCACGCCGGTAAAGTTTATGCTGTTGACGTTCGTTGCTTGGTAGGGTCCGTTGCTCGACACGCTTCGCACATAGTCAATATCATTTTTTTCGCGGCGATCGAAGACCGTGACTTCCGCCTTGTAGCGGCCTCCCTGGTCCCATACCAGGCCCCCTTCGTAGCTCCACGCAGTTTCCGGTTTGAGATTTGCATTTCCGAGATTCGCCGGATCGCTGTAGTAAAGATCGGTGTACGTGGGCAAACGAAACGCACGGCTGGCACTGGCTTTCAGCTTCCAACCTGACTTGATCCAATACCCAGCTGCAACGGTCGGAGCAAACTCGGAGTCTCCAGTGTCGAAAATCTCTTCGCGCGCTCCCAAGGAAAAAGAAAAACGGCGCCAGGCGCGCATATCGAAATCGGCGTACACCGCACCGTGGCTGCGAGCATGGTTTCCCAAGTTGTTGCTCTCGATTGATTCATGAAAGCCTTCGCCGCCATAAAACAAGGTTGAGTTCTGGCCCAGCGATTCCTTCCTGCGAAGCGCGGTCTGCCAGCTTTCATCAATATGATTATTTTCGTAAATCGAGGGATTATCACGAATCAGAACAAATTCGTCCGTGTGCCGGCGATACCCCAAATCGAACTCAGTCTTATCGCCCAGATCCTGCTTTAATCCAGCGAACCACGATTTCGTTCGCTCCCACGAATTGAAGTTTCCATAAAACTGGTCCGCCCCAAAAGGCTTGTCTCCATAGCCCAGCATCACAAGCGTGCGCCCCAATTCAGTCTTAGCTCCAGAGTTGGAAAATATCGTAAGACTTCGATAGTCACGATCTGGCCGGAAACCGCTGGAGGCGTCTCGCGCGACGCTCAGTTGTTCGTCTAATTTGGCACCCACAATGGCGGCCGATACAGATTCCTCGTCGGTTCCAAAATTGCCGATTGCAGAGCCAACGTGAAATTCTGAATACGCGGGCGGTCCAGTAATAAAATTGATTGTCCCTCCGACTGCATCGGAGCCATAAAACGTCGAGCCAGCGCCCCGCAAAATTTCGATTCGCTCCAGCGACTCCGTAGGCAGGGGCAGATCCATATCGTGATGACTGCTCTGCACGTCGTTCATGCGTAAACCGTTCAATAGCACAAGCGTCTGCGCGAAGGTCGAACCACGGATGGATAGGTCCGCCTGAACTCCGTTAGGGGCACGCTGCTGCAAGTCAACCGAAGGATCGAGTTGGAGATAGTCAGTCCAATGGTTGAACAGCATTGAGTTCTCACGAGTATCAATGACCTCGACCGACCGGTCTATTTCGTTCACAGGAACCGGTGCGAATGTGCCAGTCACAACCACTGATTCCTTTCGGGTTTCGATTTTCTGTTCTTTCCCACATTTGTCACTTGCGTGGGGTTCATCCTTTGAGCAGTTTATTTTTGGGCCGTCCGAAAAAGCATTTATCGCGCAAAGTGAGCAAATGCTTCCAAACAAAAGGATATGAACAACTTTCAAGAAGCCTCCAAAATCAAAGTTTCCCCATCCGGGACGGATTTGCGACGCGGCCTGCTGTCTGGTCCCGAAAAAACGTTCCTCCGGATAAGTTTTTTTCTTATGCCGAAGTACACATTCACAGGCGATTCGGTCTATGATTAATACATCATCCGCCGTAACTTTGTGTCTAAATTGGATCGGCTCGCTGCCGATTCCTCAATTCATTCATCCAGTGTTCCATTGAACCTGGTATTCGTTAAGGAGTAACCGAAATGGCAAGAAAATCCCCCCGTCCCAGCAATGCAACCGATAAACAAGTAATCACCATGCCGGAAACCACCAGCCCGGTGCCGCAGATCAAGAAGAACCCATCTTCGGTAAGCACGATATCAGGGAATTCCTCGACGACGGATGTGGAAACCAAAATCCGCCAGCGCGCCTATGAATTATATGAGCAGCGAGGTTACACGCCGGGATCCGACCAGGAAGACTGGCTCCGAGCCGAGCGTGAGGTACTGAGCCGTTCCGGCAATCGGCAGCAAAGCGCCTGAATTGAGTTCACGTTGGTTGGGCGCGACTGATCCTCTCTCTCGCGTCGCCATTTGCGCGAACCCATGCTCATGTGTGAAAGTGATCTCAATCGCCTCGCAAGTTGCCTCCTTGCGCCTTTTCTGAAAAAATACGTGAGGATCATTCCCCATGTCGCAAATCGGTAGTTTTGCGCTTTTGCTCGCGTTAGCCCTCGCCGGGTATAGCTTCCTAATCGGCGCTTTGTCTCTTGTACTGAAGGGGCCGGCTTCTGAGTGGCTGGGAGAAACTGCACGGCGAGCCGGTATCGCGACCTTTGCGCTGGTATTGCTCGCCGCAGGCGTATTGGTTACGGCCGCGTTCACAAATGATTTTTCCATCGCTTATATCTATCACCACAGCAATCGTGATTTGCCCGGTCCGTACAAATTTGCCACGCTTTGGTCCGGACAGGAGGGGTCGCTTCTCTTCTGGTCCTTACTACTTTCCGCTTACGGCTTGATCCTGCGCCTGCGTCATAAGACTGACAGGCGATTATTCGCCCACGCATCGGTGATCATTGCCGCAGTTCAAATATTTTTTCTCCTGCTGATGAATATCGCAGCGAATCCGTTTGGGATCATGCAAGGAGTATTACCGGCCGAGGGCGCGGGGCTAAATCCGTTATTGCAATATCCGGAGATGGTCATCCATCCTCCCATGCTTTATCTGGGATACGTGGGATTCACCGTGCCTTTCGCATTCGCGCTCGGGGCGCTCATCATGCGGTATCCAGGCGAAAAATGGATTCACATCACCCGCCGCTGGACCATGGTCACGTGGGCCTTCCTGACCTGCGGCATATTCCTTGGAGCGCATTGGGCGTATTCGGTCCTCGGCTGGGGCGGTTATTGGGGATGGGATCCCGTCGAAAACGCATCGCTCATGCCATGGCTTACTGGGACAGCATTTTTACATTCGGTGATGATGCAGGAAAAACGCGGCATGCTGAAGACTTGGAACGTATGGCTCATCTTCATCACGTTCATGCTTTCGATCTTCGGCACTTTGTTGACGCGCAGTGGGCTTGTGAGCTCAGTGCATGCATTCGCGCAATCTTCCATCGGCGATTGGTTTGTAATATTTCTCGCAATCATATTTGTCACTTGTTTATTTTTTTACGTAAAGAACCGTTCGCATTTGCGCAGCGAGCACAAACTGGAATCGCTGATCTCTCGAGAATCCAGCTTCCTCTTTAATAATCTTTTGCTGTTAGTGGCGTGCTTCACCGTGCTTTGGGGAACGTTGTTCCCGAAACTTTCAGAATTAGTGAATGGAACGAAAGTTACAGTGGGACCGCCCTTTTTCAATCGCGTGAACATACCGGTTGCGCTGTTGTTATTGCTCCTCACCGCTCTGGGGCCGCTTCTGGCCTGGAGAAGAACATCCCTTGAAAGCCTGAAACGTAATTTTCGCTGGCCAGCTCTCGGCGCGCTCACAACCGGTGCGTTGCTTATCGCTCTGGGCATGCGACCCTGGCACGACATGTCGTACGTCTATTCGCTGATGACCATCATGCTTTCCGTGCTGGTGGGACTGACCGTGATTTCAGAGTTCATCCGCGGTGGTCGCGTGATAAGCCGCCACACCGGCCAAAACCTGCTGGCTTCGATTGTCCACCTTGCTCACAGAAACACACGCCGCTACGGCGGATACATCGTTCACTTCGGTGTAATCGTTATCATGATCGGATTCGCCGGCTCAGCCTTTAATCAAGATAAAGAGAAGGAAATGAGCTTTGGCGACAAAATGACAATTGGCCCTTACACCCTGGTTTGCCAGTCATTCACGCAGGAAGACACTCCGAACTATGGAAGCGAATGGGCCATCCTTCAGGTGTTCAAAGGTGGAAAGCAGATTGACACGCTGTATCCAGAACGCAGATTTTTCAAGGCTAGCCAACAGAATTCCACCATCGTTGCCAACCGTTCCACTCTCAAAGAAGATCTTTACCTCGTCTACGAGGGTCAGAATCCCGATACCGGACGCCCTATTATTAAGGCGCATTTGAATCCCCTGGTCATGTGGATTTGGATTGGCGTTTGGGTCCTGATCATCGGGACCGTGGTTGCGCTGATCCCAAATGCTGTTCCCGTGCGCGTGCCGGTTCAGGCGCGATTGGAAACCGCTCCAGTGGGTGCGGGAGATTGAAGCATCGAGTCAAGCTCGACTCCTCAAATGAAGTTCAAAAGAGGCGGGCGGGGACGCCCACCTCTCCATCGCGCAAAATCGAACCAGGCCTTCGATGGAGCGACAGGCGTCCCCGCCCGTCAATGCGTGCTTTACAACTCGTAGCGCTTTTTTGTTTGCTGGTTATTTTCATCGGCGCGGGAGATGAATCGGCGCGATTCAACGATCTGGGCCACCGCATGATGTGCGTCTGCGGATGCAATCAGATTCTTTTGGAATGTAATCACGTAGGATGCGCGTATTCGACCCGCATGAGAAACGAACTAGCGGCTGCGCTTGACCGTGGCGACAACGACGATCTGGTTCTGCAATCGTTCGTGCAAAAATACGGCACTGTCGTAATCGCCGCCCCCACCACGAAAGGCTTCAACCGCGTGGCCTGGATTATGCCATACCTTGCGCTGGTTCTCGGAATAGGCGGCGTCGTGCTGATTGTTCGCACGTGGAGAGGCCGCCCGTTGCTTCTACCCGCAGGTGCCGTGAAGGCGGCAACTGGACTTGAGCTTGACCGCTTTCGCGACCAAGCGCGAAAAGAGACCGGAGACGAATGATTCTTCTTGTCTGCCTGCTTGTCACCGCCGGAACGCTCATTTATGTGTTCTATCTGCCCGGGACTCTCCAGCTTGGTCCAGAAAAGACCCGGATCTCGTATTTGCAGGAGCGCAAGGAAGTGGTTTACGAAAACCTGCGTGATCTTAATTTCGAATTTAAAGCCGGCAAGTTTCCAGAGACTGATTACATGGCAATGAAAACTTCACTCGAAGAAGAGGCTGCCGCTCTTCTATTGGAAATTTCTCAGATCGAAGAATCCGGTCGGGTCTCCGCGTTTCGCTTCTCGAAAAAAAGGAATTGAGGTTTTGAAAATCTTCATCAGGCTATTCGGCTCTCGAAAATCTCTCCTCTCCGTTACGATTATCTGTGTGGTCTTTCTAAGTAGCGCTGCCGGATTCGCCAAAATCCTTACCGGTACCGTAACCAATGGGACCACGAATAAACCTTCGGCTAGCGACGACGTCATTTTAATAAAGTTGGCGCAAGGTATGGAGGAAGCTGGACAGACCAAGACTGACAGCAGCGGAAAATTTAGCCTCACTCTCGAAGATGACGGTCAGCCACACCTGATTCGGGTCATCCATCAGGATGTCACTTACCATGAAATGGCCCCTCCTGGAACGACTTCTGTCGAAGTGAAAGTTTACGATGTATCGAAGAAAGTTGCCGGTGTCAACGCTGTCGCTGATCTCATGTATCTGCAAGCGCAGCGCGGACAGCTTGGCGTCAGCCGGATCTTCGCCGTAAGCAACACATCGAGACCTCCCCGCACCCAGATGAATGATCAGAATTTTGAGTTCTATCTGCCAGAAGGCGCTCAGATTGATTCCGCGCAGGCACAGACTGCCGGAGGACAGTGGGTGGATTCCACTCCGGTGCAGCAGTCAGACAAGGGGCGCTTCGCATTCGCTTTCCCCCTGCGGCCCGGCCAAACGGAATTCCAAGTTTCCTACCATTTACCTTACACCGGCAAAGCAACGATAGATCCCCAACTGATTTATCCCCTGGATCATTTTGTCGTCATCATGCCGCAGGCAATCCAGTTTTCTCCCGCCCAGGCCGGCATTTACGAGGACAAGCAACCGCCCAGGCCGCCCGGCGCGATTGCGGAAGTCGCCAGCAAAGCTCGTCCGGGCCAAAACTTGGTGTTTGATGTCTCCGGGAGCGGAATTCTGCAAGATGACAACTCTGCTGACCAGAGTCAGGGTGCCACGATCGCTCCGCCTCCATCCCGGCCCGATGCACGCCCCGGTGGTGGATTGGGACCACCGATTGACGCTCCCGACCCTCTGGAAAAATATCGCTGGTATATGCTCGGAGGATTTGCGGTTTTATTGATGGCGGGCGCTGTTTACATTGCAGGGCGCTCCAGGAATGTTCCCGCCCCTAATTTTGCCTCCGCCGTCGAAATTTCTGATCGCGAACGGCAGGCCCAGCCTGCGCGGCGCTCTTCGATGCTACTCGAAGCTCTAAAAGAAGAACTTTTTCAATTGGAGCTCGATCACAAGCAAGGCCGCATCTCTAAAGATGAGTACGACAAAGCGAAATCCGCATTGGATCAAACCCTTGATCGAGCGTTGAAGCGGGAATCCCCGAAATCAGTATAGGTTGGTCCGCCTACGGGTTGCGGAAAACCAATGGACTAATCATCGGTCTTTGTCGCAGCCGTGTACTCAGCTAAACTTGTACTCTCGAGGTGAATTGAATGTTGGTAGTCATGCGGGCGCACGCCACAACTGATGAAGTGCGTGCCGTTTGCCAAAAAATTGAAGCCTTGGGGTACCGGGCTCATTCCATCCCTGGCGCTGAACGAACGGCTATCGGCATTACCGGGAATCAAGGTGAAATCGAAACCGGCACGCTGGATGAAATGGCCGGCGTCCAGGAAGTTATCCGTGTAACCAAGCCTTACAAACTGGTCAGCCGCGACTTCCGGCAAGAAAACACCGTCATTAGTTTCCCCGGCACCGACGCAACGGTCGGAGGGCGCGGTCTCGCAATTTTTGCCGGACCTTGCGCGATCGAAAGCCGCGATCAGGCTTTCGCAATCGCCGAGCGGGTTCATCGCGCGGGCGCACAGTTCTTTCGCGGGGGCGCATATAAGCCGCGAACTTCTCCATATTCGTTCCAGGGAATGGGCGAGGATGGGCTGCGCATCATGGCGGAAGTCCGCGACAAATTTGGTATGAGGATTGTCACCGAGGCCGTTGACAACGAATCGCTGGATTTGGTCGAGCACTATGCTGACATCATTCAGATCGGCGCCCGCAACATGCAGAATTTTTCGTTATTAAAACGTGCGGGCCGCGCTAGCAAGCCGGTGCTTCTGAAACGCGGAATGTCAGCCACCCTGGAAGAATTGCTGATGGCAGCCGAGTACGTGATGAGCGAGGGCAACTACAATGTGATCCTGTGCGAGCGCGGAGTGCGGACCTTCGCCGACCATACGCGCAACACTTTGGACTTGAGTCTGATTCCTGCGGTACAGCGGTTAAGCCATCTGCCTATCGTCGTTGACCCCAGTCATGGAACCGGAAAGAGAAATAAAGTTACTCCGCTATCGCGAGCGGCGGTCGCAGTCGGTGCCGACGGATTGATTGTCGAAGTTCATCATGATCCCGATAAAGCGCTTTCGGATGGCATTCAATCGCTGTATCCGGATCAATTCGATGAGCTGATGAAGCAGGTGAGGCAGATTGCGCCGGTCGTGGGAAGAACAGTTTCCGACGTTGAAACACCTGCGCCTTCCGTGAGCGCCTCGATTGGTTCCAGTCCTATTACGCGGTAGCTGGGAATCCGCCGATTAGCGGATGAATCTCCACTTTGAAAAAGCTGCTTTTCATCATTGTTACACTTAGCGCAATCGCCGCCCTGGGCTGGTGGTATTTTCACCCACGCGCTTTGCCGGATTACGGTCCCGCTTATCGCGAATACGCTTACGTCACCAACGGTAAAAGCAATAGCGTCACGGTAATTGATTTGCGCACATTTGAACCCGCAAAGACCATTCCGGTGGGCATTGATCCGACCGGCATTGCTACGAACGGCAAGAAAAATGAAGTGTATGTAGTCAATACTGATTCAAATAACGTAAGCGTGATCAGCGCCGAACGGAATGTTGTTGTCGCGACGATTGGAGTGCATGGCAAACCTTACTTCATTGACGTCTCCGCCGACGGGAAGCGCGGATATGTTGCGAACTCAGGCTCTGCAAATGTTTCCGTGATTGATCTTGAAAAGCGAATGGTAATCGGCACAATTGCGGTAGGTAGATCGCCCGGACTGGCCAGTGTTTCCCCCGATGGCGGCACGTTGCTTGTCAGCAATCGCGCCGATAACACGGTCTCTGAAATTGATGCGCGGCGGCTGGCGGTTCGTGCCACGATTGCCGTATGCCAACAACCGGAAGATATCGCGATCCTTCCCGACAGTAGCAAAGCCTTTGTGGCATGCACGGGATCGGCGCAGGTGGCCTCGATTGATTTGAAGACTGGAACGCTTTTGGCGCTGCTAGATGTCGGCAAATCACCCGTCAACCTGGCTTTGAAGCCTGATGGTGGCGAGCTTCTGGTCTCGAATTTCGATTCGTCCAGTATTTCGATTGTCGAAACCGCGACTAATGAAGTTAGTGGCAGTTACTTGATCGGCGAGCACCCAACACGTGGACTTGTAACATCTGACAATACGCGAATGTACGTGAGTAATTTCGGATCGGATGAAGTCGCCGTGTACGACATTGATTTGGGCAAATTAATTGCGTCGCTAACGGTCGGCAGCCATCCCGATGGGCTGGCGCTATCGCAGAGTCAAAATTATTTGTTAGTGCTGGATTCAACGTCCGGGGATGTAACGGTCATCCAAAAGCGAAGGGCGACGAAGTTGGAACCCACGGAATATTCCTTGCTAACTATGATTCCTGTGGGTGCACAGCCAAACAATATCGTAGTGAAATCGCTTGTGCTGCCCCCGCCTGTTAAGTAGCAGATCGTTGAGGCGAAAACCGTCTGTGGATCACGGGCACATCCGTCGGCAATGCTCGCGCGCGCCAGTAATTCTCATATCCCTCTGCGGCGAAGCAGAGCGCCCGATCGAAAAACTCGTCCAGCAATCGCAACAATTCCATTTCGCCATACAGTTCCACCGGATTGTGCATAAAAGCTTGCTCCTGAAGGAACTCCCAAAGATGTTTCTTCGTCAGCAGTATGGCCCAGCAATAGTCTGACAAAGACACTCCCTGCTCGGCCCGCCGCTCGCCAATTTCAAAATATCGCTGTTCGATATCGGTATCGGTTTTGGTCAGCAGCCATTCCCCAAGTTGATGCAGAATTTCGCAGGACCGCTCCCGAAGTTCTCCGGGCGGGACCTTTCGCATGTCGCTCGTTCGAGAAGAGGTCTGAAATTTCTCGATCAATCCCTCGGCAAGCTCGTCTGAGTGACTTTCAATTAACCGAACAAAACGAAGCGCAATCATACGGCCTCTCCATACTTTCGTGCGCATTACGATCGCAAACAAAGCATCGTAATACGATATAATTATGTTACAGCAAACCGGACTTGCACGAAAGCGGAAAGTTTGGCTGCAAGGGTTAGGCTTTCGCGCCGCAGCACTTTTTGTATTTCTTGCCTGAGCCGCAGGGGCAGGAATCGTTCCTGCCAATCTTGGCCGAACCGCGAACCACCTGCTGCACGGTTTGCTGCTCGCCAGATCCAGCCATCCGGGCGCTCTCAAGTTCGCGGCGCTTCTTCCGCTGGAAGTTCTCTTCAATTTCATCCACCGAAGTCGCGACGGAACGCGGCGGACGATGCCCATTGCCGCCGCGGCCCCCAAGGCGCAATGCGGGTACGCCAGCGTCTGAGCCGCCAGCGCCAGGATCGCCTCCGTCCGTGGAGCGCACGCCGCCATCGTCAGGCCGTTCCAAAATCTGCATCAGGTACAGATAGCGAACTGCGTCCTCCTGGAAGCGCTGCATCATCGCTTCAAACATATCGAACGATTCGCGTTTATATTCGATCAATGGGTCGTGCTGCCCGTAGCCGCGAAGGCCGATGCCCTCTTTCAAATGGTCCATGCCAAGAAGATGATCTTTCCACTGCGAGTCGAGCACGCTCAGCATGATCATTCGTTCGTGATAGCGCATGGCGTCGGGGCCGATGAGCTGTTCTTTCGCATCGTACCGGGCTTTTAATTTGTCGAAAATCGCATCGCCAAGTTCCTGGCGGTTTAGCGCTTCGGGGTTAATTCCTTCCGCGAGAATATCCACGCCAAATCGCGTAAAGATCGCGTCCTTTAATCCTTTGATGTCCCAGTTGGCAGGATGCGCCTTGACCGGGCAAAACTGGTCAATCAGCGTGCTGAGGATGGCCGAAACATAATCTTCGAGGATCAAATCCTTCTGGTCGAGGCCCTCGAGCAATTGGCGGCGCAAGCCATAGACCGCCTCGCGTTGCTTGTTCATCACATCGTCGTATTCGAGAAGATGTTTGCGGGCTTCGAAATTCTGCGCCTCGACAGCCTTTTGTGCGGCCTCGATGCGGCGCGAAATAAGCCGCGATTCGATCGGAATTCCTTCTTCCATGCCCAGCCGTTGCAGAAGCTTGGACACCCATTCCTTGGCGAAGATGCGCATCAAGTCATCTTCGAGAGACAGATAAAAACGCGATGATCCCGGGTCGCCCTGCCGTCCCGCGCGGCCGCGAAGCTGATTGTCAATGCGGCGCGATTCGTGGCGTTCGGTTCCGAAGATGTGCAGCCCGCCGGCTGCGATCACCTCATCGTGCTCTTTATCGGTTTGCAGCTTGTAACGCTCAAAAGTCTCGTTCCATTGCCCCGTGGGAACAACGTATTCGTTGCCGGCGTAGTACCACACAGTGCTCTTGGTTTCATCCACGTCAACCTGAATCTTGCCCTGTGCGGCCCTGAGCGGTTGCGCGATTCCCTTCTTCACGCACTCCTGCTTGGCCATGAATTCGGGATTGCCGCCGAGCAGAATGTCAGTACCGCGGCCAGCCATGTTCGTTGCGATCGTGACCATGTCTTTGCGGCCCGCCTGGGCAACGATTTCGGCTTCGCGCTCGTGGTATTTCGCATTCAATACCACATGCTTGATTCCCTTCTTCTTGAGTAATTCAGAGAGCCGTTCCGATTTCTCGATGGAGGTTGTGCCTACAAGCACCGGCTGGCCCGTATCGTGCAGTTTTTGAATCTCATCCGACGCCGCGTAGTACTTTTCCTTCTCCATTCGATAGACAACGTCGGGATTCTCCAACCGCCGCAACGGCTTGTTTGGAGGAATGACCATCACTTCGAGCCGGTAAATTTTGTCGAACTCAGGAGCCTCAGTGTCAGCGGTTCCCGTCATGCCAGCAAGCTTTTTGTACATCCGGAAATAATTCTGAAAGGTAATCGTCGCGAGCGTCTGGTTCTCGCGTTCGATCTTGACGCCTTCTTTCGCCTCGACGGACTGATGCAAACCGTCGGACCAGCGGCGTCCCGGCATCAGCCGGCCCGTGAACTCGTCCACGATAATGACTTCACCTTCTTTTACGACATATTCAACGTCGCGGTGATACAGAGAGTGAGCCTTGATCGCGGTCTCGACGTGATGCTTGAGGTCCCAGTTTTCGGGATCGGCAATGTTCCCAATACCGAGAAGCCCTTCAACTTTTTCCCAGCCTTCGTCAGTGACGGTTATACTGCGATGTTTTTCGTCCACAACAAAATCGCCGGTAAGCTGAGAAGGCTCCCCCGGCGCAACATCAAGTTCTTCTCCCTTTTCAAGCTTGGGGATAATGCGGTTCACTCGGGCATATTTGTCGGTTGATTCCTCGCTGGCTCCCGAAATAATCAGCGGAGTCCGGGCTTCATCAATCAAAATGGAATCAACCTCATCAACGATGGAGAAATTGTGCCCGCGCTGCACACAATCGTGCAGATCAAACTTCATGTTGTCCCGCAGATAGTCGAAACCAAACTCGTTGTTGGTTCCATAGGTCACGTCGGATGCGTAGGCATCGCGCCGCTGCTGGTCATCCAGGTCGTGCACGATCACGCCGACGCTAAGCCCTAGGAAGCGATAAAGCTTGCCCATCCACTCCGAGTCGCGTTTGGCGAGATAGTCGTTGACCGTGATGACATGGACGCCGCGTCCGCTCAGCGCATTCAGATAAACCGGAAGGGTTGCCACCAGCGTCTTGCCTTCGCCCGTTTTCATCTCCGCAATTTTGCCCTGATGCAGAACCATGCCCCCAATCAACTGGACATCGAAATGACGCATGACGAGCACACGGCGGCCAGCCTCCCGAACAATTGCAAATGCTTCTTCCAGAATGTCATCTAGGACTTCATTGACCGCAAGGAACCGTTCAGTCTCCAGTTGCTTTCGGCGATCACGGTCAGCTTCCGGTTCATCGGGAATCTGGGCGATGCGGTCTTGAACCCGGCGCCGGAATACATCCGTTTTGGCGCGCAACTCATCATCGCTCAGCTTCTGCACGGCGGGCTCAAGCGCATTGATAGCCGCAACCCGTGGCATCAGGCGCTTGATTTCACGTTCATTTTTAGTGCCGAAAATCTTGCCTATTACTTGATCAATCAATCGAACGGTTCCTTATGTGGTGGATTGGAGAACAATTCCGCTATGTTAGAAGCCTAGCATATTAGATGCGCGATCAGTAGTTACGTCGCGAGCGACTGGCATTTGAGCTTGACGGTGGAGAGACGGGCGTCCTCGCCCTGGCGGGCCCGTCCTGTCGGGCGGGGACGCCCGCCACTCCATTATTCTAATGTGGCTATCACTTGGCCCGCGGATGCGTCCGATCAAAAACCTGCAACACATGCTTCATTGAAAGGTGGGTGTATCGCTGTGTCGTGGAGAGCCGCTCGTGGCCCAGCATTTCCTGGATTGCGCGAAGATCAGCACCTTCCTCAAGCATGTGTGTTCCGAACGCGTGGCGAAGCGTATGCGGATGTACCTCCGGCGACAGCCCTTTGGCGACCGCGATCTTTTTGATAATTCGTCCAACGCTCCGGGTGGTCATGCCGCCACCACGCAAGTTAATGAGAAGTACTGAGGTATTTCTTTTCTTTTCAGACAAGATTCCCTGGCGCACCGGCAAATAAGTAGCAACAGCAGCTTTGACAGCCTCCCCAAATGGAACGTAGCGTTCTTTTTTTCCTTTCCCACGAATCAAAATCACATCGTCACTTCGCCGTATGTCGTGCACGTTTATTCCCACCATCTCGGAATTGCGAATTCCGCAGCCGTAGAGTAATTCGAACATCAAGCGGTCACGCTCGGCAAAAGCGGCGACTTCCGGCATGTCGCCATCCAACACGGAATTCATTTCCTCGATTGTCGGTACGCGCGGAAGTTTTTTAGACAGCTTAGGAGTTGAGACCAACGCGGCTGGATTCTGCTCCACCACGCCTTCCTGCGCCAACCACCGATAGAGTGACCGCACCGCGGCCAATGCGCGGGCCACGGATGTTTTGTCGAGCCCCTGATCGTACAACTGAGACAAGAATCCGCGGATGGTTAAGTGATCAATGCCGCGCCAGGAAACTTGGCCAACGTGTCCAGCAAATTTGTCGAGATCCGTGGCGTATGCCTTTAACGTATGCTTTGAAGCATTTCGTTGACTCAAGATTCGCAAGAAACGGTCCACTGCTTTTTGTACGTCGCTCCGGTCATGCTTTGCAGACGATTTCATCCCGCCTTTGCTCTTTCTTTCGCTCTCATCTTCGCGCGAGGATGATGATTCTGATAAACAGTTTTGAGCCGGTCCAGAGCCAGATGTGTATAAACCTGCGTCGTCGAAATATCGGCGTGCCCCAGAATCGTTTGTACTGTTCTTAAATCTGCGCCGTTCTCCACCATATGAGTGGCACAACTGTGGCGCAGCATGTGCGGACTTGCGTTACGGCCTATTTTTGCCGAGGCTTGACGAACGATTTGCCAGACGCGCTGCCTGGTCAGCTTTCGCGCGCGGCGTCCCACGAATAACAATGGCAGGTTCCTGCCCCCCGCTAAAACTGTGCGCGATCCAGCGATGTAGGCGCTCAAGGCATCCTGCGCCGATTTCCCGAGAGGCACGATTCGTTCTTTGTCACCTTTGCCGCGCACCAGGATGTAACCTGCGTCCAGCTTCAGATCTTCTAGTTTTATTCCGATTATCTCGGAAACTCTCAGCGCACCAGCATAGAAAACTTCCAGCATCGCCCGGTCACGCGTTGCGATAGCTTCCGATTCCCTGCCCTGCGGCGCTTCGGATGGAACTCGGAGCATGATTTCCACCTCGTCGCGCGAGAGGGCCTTGGGAAGGACCTTCCATTGCTTAGGCGAATCAATATTCAGAGTTGGATCGGAGACGATGTTCTTATCGAGAAGCAGATACCGATAGAAATGCCGTAAGGCAGAAAGCTTTCTTCCCACGGATCGTCCGTCAACAGCGTTGGCGAATAATTGCTGGATAAAATTGCGGACATCGTCGCGATTGGCGTTCGTCAACGTGCGTTCGCTGGATTCGAGAAAATCCGCAAACTGTCCGATATCGGTGCTGTACGCCGCAATAGTCAGCGGGCGAAGACCCTTTTCGACTCTCAGATAATCAAGAAAGCCAGGAACAACATTAGAGTCGGTTTTCGGAACCACAACTTTCAGTATGCTCGTTATCGGACATTGCGGACAGTGATGAGGTGGATGCGCTCGCGATTAGAATTTCGCACTGACCTCTTTTCAAACACGCAGACCGCCGTATTAGGCTGCCCAGTCCAGGCTGACGGGCTGCAAACATGGGCTCAAAAGCTGAATTATCAATAGTGCAATTAGATAGGCCGACCCGGCAATTATGAAAAGAGGTAAGTAGCTATGTGTCAGCTGCAACACAAAACCCGTAAATGCTGAGATAAGCGCGCCGCCTATTGCGCCGCCGAATCCGCCTATCCCGACAACCGAACCGACGGCCCGTTTAGGAAACATGTCCGACGCCAGGGTGAACATATTGGCGGACCATCCCTGGTGCGCCGCAGTCGCCAGGCTGATCAGGGCCACCGCACCCCATAGATTCTGGATATTGGCGGCCGTCACGATTGGCACCACGGCCAGAGCGCAAACCAGCATCGTAGTCTTGCGGGCAGCGTTCAATGTCCAGCCAGCTTTTATTAGTCTTGCCGCCAGCCAGCCTCCGAAAATGCTGCCGACCGTTGCGGCGTTGTAAATGACGACCAATGGCAGCCCAAGCCTTGTCAACGATAGATGATGTTCCGAGGAAAAAAATTTTGGCAGCCAGAACAAGAAAAACCACCAAATAGGATCGGTCAGGAACTTGCCAAGAATCAGCGCCCAAGTCTGGCGATAACCAAGCAGAGGCCACCATGCGATTTTGGTAGTGGCTTCGGCCGGGTCACTATGAATGTACTGAAATTCCTCGGGAGAAAGCTTTGGATGTTCATGGGGTTTGCGATACACCATCAGCCAGCACACGATCCAGATTGCGCTGAAAAGGCCGGTAAATAAGAAAGCGAATCGCCACCCTAAATGAATTGCTATCCACGGAACCGCCAGGGGTGCTACCGTGGCGCCGATGTTGGTTCCAGAGTTAAAAATTCCAGTCGCAAGCGCCCGCTCTTTTTTCGGAAACCATTCCGCGATAGTTTTGATGGCGGCGGGAAAATTACCGGACTCTCCAAATCCCAGCGCGAATCGCGCGATTCCGAAACCCAAGGCTGTGTGCACGAGCGCGTGCGCCATGGCGGAAAGGCTCCAGATTCCAATCGCCACGGCATAGCCGATTCGAGTGCCCACTCGGTCAATGAGCCGTCCCATAACGAGCAGCCCAATCGCATAAGCCACCTGAAATGCGGTGACAATTTCTCCGTACTGAAGTTCATTCCAACCAATTTTTGTCTGCAACAGCGGTGCTAGTAGTCCGAGCACCTGCCGGTCAATGTAGTTTATAGTGGTTGCGAAAAAAAGAAGCGCGCAGATCGTCCAGCGATAATGCCCCGCACTTTTCTTTGTAATCTCTGGCCCGGAAGAGGGCATGGAAGTGGCCGTGGCGTCACGCTTTGAGTTGGGAGTCATCTCCATGAGAGATTAAATTACTCTGCGCCAAGGCGATTGTCTTGTGCAGGCTTCAGAGGAGGGTTGCTCCGCTGGGCAGGTGGGGACACCCGCCTTACGTGGAATCCGTTCTCAAATGATAAAGTGAGTGCGTTCCAAACATTCTAAATCCAACACTCCAAACAGGGATTTGCACCATGAAGATTGTGGATGCCAAGGTTATTATTTGCAGCCCCGGACGAAATTTTGTCACGCTTAAAGTTACAACAGAAGATGGGATTTACGGGCTGGGAGATGCGACCCTAAACGGCCGCGAACTCGCAGTTGCAAGCTATTTGACGGAACATGTGCTGCCTCTGTTGGTTGGGCGCGACGCGCGTCGCATCGAGGACATTTGGCAATATCTATATAAAGGAGCGTACTGGCGGCGCGGGCCGGTAACAATGTGCGCAATCGCCGCCGTTGATACGGCGCTGTGGGATATCAAGGCGAAGAGTCTCAATACACCTTTGTACCAGCTTCTTGGCGGCGCTTCGCGGGAAGCCGTTCTTGTTTACGGCCACGCCAGCGGCGCCGGAGTTGAAGAAACCGTCAAGGCCGTCGCCCACTATCTGGAGCTTGGCTATAAGGCAATTCGCGCCCAGTCTGGAATTCCGGGGCTCGCCAGTACGTATGGAGTGGGCCGTGGCGGCATGTATTACGAGCCCGCAGAAAAAGACGCGCCTCCCGAGAACATCTGGTCATCCGAACAATATTTGAATTTCGTACCGAGACTGTTTGCACGATTGCGAAAGGAGTTCGGAGATGACATTCCCCTTCTGCACGATGCGCATCACCGGTTGACTCCAATCGAAGCCGCGCGATTGGGAAAAAGTCTCGAACCATTTCATCTTTTCTGGCTTGAGGACCCCACGCCCGCTGAATTGCAGGAAAGCTTCCGGTTAATTCGCCGGCACACGACTACTCCCCTGGCCGTAGGAGAAGTTTTCAATAGCATTTTTGATTGCCAGCAGTTGATTCAGGAACAGCTCATTGATTACATTCGCACCACGGTGGTTCATGCCGGCGGAATTTCACACCTGAGAAAAATCGCCAATCTGGCGGAAATTTATCAGGTCCGGACTGGGGCGCATGGAGCAACCGATATGAGTCCGGTGTGCATGGCCGCCGCTCTTCATTTTGATTTGAGCGTTCACAATTTTGGAATTCAGGAATACATGCACCATTCCGCCGAAACCGATACGGTGTTCCCGCATTCCTATTCTTTTGAAGACGGACTCATGCATCCCGGCGAAACGCCGGGTCTGGGCGTGGATATTAACGAATCGCTTGCCGCGAAATATCCATATCAGCGTGCTTATCTGCCAATCAACCGCAAATTAGATGGGACGATGCACAGCTGGTAGGGGCGGGTCTCGCGACGAACGCGTAGACCCCGGACGCCCCCGTCCGGGTGGGCGAGCAAAGCTCGCCAGATCTCTACGGAGCGTTGCTCCGCCGGGCGGACGCTCCTACGTGAGCTAGACTTTTACCGATTCAGTTTGTTTAGCGGAGGCCAGTTCAAGGCCGAGATATTGCCTCGCATTGGCGAAGCAGATGTTGCGGATCATCGTGCCTAGAAGCCGTTCGTCATTCGGAAGCTCCCCATTTTCCACGTCACGGCCAATTAAATTGCATAGAACTCGCCGGAAATATTCATGCCTCGGGAATGACATGAACGATCGCGAGTCGGTCAGCATACCGATGAATCTGGAAAGCAATCCGGTATTCGAGAGCGCGTTGATTTGCCATTCGATTCCCGCTTTCTGATCCAAGAACCACCATCCGCTGCCGAATTGAATCTTCCCCGCGACGGAGCCATCCTGAAAATTTCCAACCGCTGTCGCGAACACATAATTGTCGGCGGGATTCACGTTATACACGATCATTTTCGGAAGCGCGTTTTCCTGGGAAAGACGGTCGAGATAGCGGCAGAAAGCCTCGGCCTGCGGCCAATCGCCCACGCTATCGAATCCGGTGTTTAGTCCCAATTCTCGCGTACGAGAAGTGTTCACGTTTCGAATTGCGCCGAGGTGCAATTGCTTGGTCCAGCCTTTTTCGGCATCCATGCGCCCGAAGAACAGCATTAGAAACGAAGCAAACTGTTCATGCTCGTCGCTGGTAGCGGCATTTCCTGCGCGCGCTTTCGCGAAGATAGCCGCTGCCTGACTCTCAGTGCAAGATGAAGCATGACAATAGGGCAAGCCGTGGTCAGACAGCCTTCCGCCATTGGCGTGGAAGAAGTCATGGCGTTGCTTTAAGGCATCGAGAAAATTCTTAAAGTTCGATATGGCGATATCGCTGGCGCGTTCCAGCCGTTCCACCCATGCATTCAACAATTTCGGTGTATGCACCAACAGCGCGCCATCCGGACGGAAGGTTGGATAGATGCGAAAGTCCCCTCCAGAATTATTGACTGCGCGATGATGCGAAAGGTCATCGCAGGGATCGTCCGTGGTGCACGCTGCTTGAACATTGAACTTGCGAAGAATCCCTCGCGTGGACAGATCACGCGTCCGCAACAACGAGTTTGCCTTGCCCCAAATAGCCTTGGCATTGTTTTCGTTCAGCAAGTCGCTGATGCCGAAATACCGTTTCAGTTCGAGATGAGTCCAGTGATAAAGCGGATTGCGCAGCGTGAACGGAACCGTTCGAGCCCACGCGAGAAACTTTTCGTACGACGGCGCGTCCCCGGTGCAATAGCGCTCGGAAACCCCATTTGCTCGCATCACACGCCATTTGTAGTGGTCGCCTTCCAGCCAGATTTCGAACAGATTCTGAAAGATTCGATCCTCGGCGATTTCGCGAGCCGGAAGATGGGAATGAAAATCCAGAATAGGCTGATCGGCCGCGTAATCATGATAAAGCCGCCGGGCTGTCTTGGAATGAAGCAGAAAATCATTGTGGATGAATTCCATGCGAGGCTCTGTCGTCGGAATCGCCCGTCAGTTGTTGAACTTTTTGGGGTGGGAGACGGGAATTGAACCCGCAACGTCCGGAGCCACAGTCCGGTGCTCTGCCAGTTGAGCTACTCCCACCGCAGGTTTTCGATTATAGCAACTCGGCGGAACGGACGTTAGATGTAGCGGGGTAATAGAAAGCCTGAAATAACTTTAGGTTGACGTTCATCCTGAAGGATCTGGCGAGCACCGGCACACCTGCGAGCCGAAGCGCGCTTACCCTCGCCCGACTCCGACGTATTCGAAGCCTAGGGCGCGCAGGCGGACTGAATCCAGGAGGTTCTTGGTGTCCACGATTAGCGGGCGCTTAAGCAGATTCTTAATGCGGCTGAAATCGAGTGCACGAAACTCTGGCCACCCGGTGCCCACAACTAGCGCATCCATACCTTCGGCGGCGGCGTAGGCCGTGTCGCAATAAAAGACGGTGCCATTCAATTCAAGGCGCGCTTCGGGGATAGCGACTGGATCATATGCGCGAACCCGCGCTCCCTTCGACACCAGGTTGCGGGCGAGTTGCATGGACGACGATCCGGCCACGGAATTTGTATTGGGTTTGAAGGCCAAGCCCAAAATTCCCACGTCTTTGTTCTGCACGGATTCGATGAATCCAGAAATCTTCGCCGCCAATCCCTCAGCCAAATTGCTGTTAACCTCTCGCGCGGCGGAGAGCACTTTCAAGGGAACGCCATTTTTCTGAGCAAGTTTCGCCAGCGAATCCATATCGGATTCCGCAAAAAGGCCGCCCATGCCAGCTCCGGGCTGCAAGCAGCGAGGCGCTATCTTTTTGTCCAAACCAAGCGCGAGCGATAGATTGACGGCATCCGCATTCACTTTTTCACAGAGCGTGGCGAGTTCATTGATGAATGAAATCTTGGTAGCAACAAAAGCAGTCGCTGACTCGCGCACCAATTCCGCGGTCTCGTGATTCGTGACAATGACGGGAACTCCACGCATCACCAGCGGATGGAAAACCTGCTTGATGGCCAACACAGCGTCGTTTGAAGACGTCCCGAGAATGATGCGGTCAGGCCAGTTGAAGTCTTCGACCGCGCATCCTGGAGTGAAAAACACGGGCTGCGAAACGATCGTGGCCTTCAATCCAGCTTGAAGCAGCGCCTGTTCAATTGCCGACGCAGTTCCCACCGATACCGGGGTCGTAATCGTGATAATCGGCGGTTTGGTAGCGCAACGCGTGATGCGCAATACCAGGTTCGGAAGTTCCTGCACGGTGTCTTCGGCGAGGAAGATAACTTGCGATTTGCGGGCGAAGGACTCGATATCGGTCGAATACACGAGACGTCCGGATCGCACGTTGCGCTTGATCACTTCGTTCAGATTTTTCTCATAAAACGGGATGTTGCCCTGCGCCATCTCGACCATTCGGGAGCTATCCGGATGGCAACAGGTCACCGGCGTACCAAAATCCGCTAAACAGGCCGAAATGACTGTGCCCAGATATCCCGCGCCGTAAACTCCTATTTGCATTGATCCTCCCCGGGAGGGACGCCCGGAAGCTGCCAGCAGAAGGCGGTTTGCGCCCTTTCTGTAGCACGCCAACTTCTTATTTACGCTCGTACCGTTTCATTGGCAATGCACGAGAGGGACGTGTACCGCCAGAAGGGGAATATGTCCTAATGGGAATCTGGACAGCGGAGAATGGGAAGAAGATTTCTTTTTTCTCGATGGAGGGACGGCGTCCCGTCAAGTATTGAACAGAATTTGCCAGGACGGGCAAGGACGTCCGTCTCTCCATCGTGCCATTAAGCAATTTACAGGCTGGCTAATGTTTGAGCAGAGGACGGCCGAGTGGAAACTCCGCCAAATCCACCCATTGGTTTGAAGCTTCTTCGCGAACGAAAGTTAACTGGGCCACACGAATGCTACGGCTACCTTCAAAGTCCGACCAGCGGCGGCTCGCGATGCGATATGCTTCCTGCGCCTCTTCCTCAGCGTTCATTTTTACAATCGTCAAGTGCGGCAGGTATGGCCACGGTTCTTCGAAGGCCAGCACAGAAGCGTTAAGACGGCTGTGGAGTTCCGTCATGAGGAAGGCCGCATGGGCTACGCGAATGAACACCGTTGGCGTTACCGGAATAAAAGTCTCAACTTCTCCCAGAGATACTTCGAAGGGTTCGATGTGAACACACGCTTCCTCGATCAATGCCTGTGCGGAAGCTTCGTCACCATTCAGGCACCGGGGAGGCAGCAAACTAAGGTGGGCGGCCAGATGAGGAAGATTGGGATGCAGTTCCTGCCTGATATTTTGGATGAATCCCCTGACTGGATCTTTAACGTAGGCCACTAGGCCATACCGCGAAGCACGCGTCATGCAAACTAGATTATAGCGCGCCGCGATAATTGCGCCGGGGAGGCGGCTGTGAAAGCTCAGCTATAATCGGACATACCAGAAGTCGGGGCGTAGCGCAGCCTGGTAGCGCACCTGCCTTGGGCGCATGAATTGCCGTTCTAAAGGTTCCATTTCCTACTTTGGTTTCTCTTGTTTTCAATAATTTGGGGAATCTGCTTTTCGTTCAAAGTGAACCCAAGTAGCCTCAATCTCGCTCATGGTGCACGGTTCGGGCACGGTAGGTTTTTCAGTATTTCATCATGGACAGATGCCGCCAGAGAGGTACTCTGCTCTGGGTGGTTCGGCATTTTTCGTAAATTCATCGGATCATCCTTGATGCGTCGGAGGCTGGCGGATCAGTATTGTTTGAACACCGTATTTTGATGTCGAAAGACCAAGCGTCAGGCGCCGACCATCAGCAGAAAAATCGGTTCAAGCACCATTGAAAAATCGGTTCTTGACGACGCGCATAGTCAAACCATGGTCGCAACCTGAACCTCGGGTGCGCCTACTGACCTCATGGCGCGATCAGCTCCACTCCGACGGCACGAAGCGGATATTACAGTCCTTATATCGGAGCCGTGATTGATGTCGCGCGAATTTTGAGCACGGCACATACGGCGCAGTAACAGTACATCCCTGCGCTAGCATTGCCCAAGCAAGACGAACTCAACTTACGTTTGAACAATCCTCCGTCGTTTCGCAATCCGAAATCGGTACTGGTAATCGGCCTGCCTCCGATTCGTCCCGCGCTCTTGCCTCCTTTACGAGCGGTGGACGCAACGCAAGTTTTCTGCGCCGACAAGCCTGATCTTGTCCTTCCGGCGGAGGGTGTCCCGCTGGTCTTTGCGACCGACTTGGCGCACGGTTCTGGCCGTTGGACGCGTTCCATACGACCGCAGCAATTTGACGCAATCAGCTGTAACTCGTGGCTATAACGGATCAGCGCTGTCAAATCTCCCCAGCTCGCGCGAAGAAGCCCTCACCGCAGCGGCCGCTTTTCCAAGCAGGTCGAGGATGTTGCTGCTTGGCGACGACGCGACTGAAACCGCTTTCAAGAAGGCCAGCAATCGCCGAGTCATCCACTTGGCGGTGCATGCTATTGTGAACGAGACTCGCCCGGAACGCTCTGCTCTTGTACTGCTCAGCGATCCTGCGCACGACGAAGACGGATTCCTGCAAGCTTCGGAGATTGTGCAGCTCCCACTAAATGCCGACCTGGTCGTCCTTTCGGCCTGCGACACGGCAGTTGGACCACTGGAGGGACAAGAGGGAGTTTCGACACTTTCCCAGGCGTTCCTGCTGGCAGGGGCTCGCACCGTCGTATCGACCTTGTGGTCGGTCGAAGATGAAACAACGCTCTATTTGATGAAGGACTTCTACAGCGAGCTGAATCGTAAGAAGCCAGTCCCAGACGCGCTGGCAGCCGCCAAACGAACCATGTTGAAAACCTACGGTGCAAAAGCGGTTCCGTACTACTGGGCAGGGTTTACCGTTGAGGGAGTAGTTGCACCACCGCTTAAACACTAAAATTCAATGCTTGAACCCGCCGATCGCCTCAAAGTCATTTCTCGTGTCAAGGCCATCGTGGTCAAGCGCCACTTCAACATTGGCAACGTCGATTACGGGGATTGGTCCAGGGCAGTCGACGAGCAGATCCCCACTCTGCTAACGGCGGATGACAACACTTTCGACGAAGGCGTCCGGAATCTTCTGTGGCGGCTTAAGTCTAGCCATACCAATTTCTACCACTCCGATACGAACCCAACCTTGCCGCAGCATGTCGTTGGCGCTACGCTCCGTTCAGTGCCTCGTATCGGCGCTCCGCAGTGGATGTTTCTAGACGTATTCGAGGATGGTCCTGCCGACCGCGCAGGCATCAGGCCCGGTCACCTCCTTGGTAATGTAGACGGGACGCCAGCTATTCCCCCATCTTTCCCCGCATTCTGCTTTGGTCAAGAACATCAGGTCACTATCGAACTACCCGACCGGAAGGAAACCAGGAACATGGTTCTAGGAGTGGGGGTCGTCGTCCTTTCTCTCTCCTGGACGGAACACGCAGCACCTAGGTTTTTACGACAGTCAAGCAGGTTCAATATACTGAAAATGTTCAAGGCATCGAACCTTCCGGAAAAGCGTCTTCTGCAATATTGGCACACGGTACCGGAAGTGGTTAAGATTCTCTTGAAATCACTCGCGTCGTTGTCGTTGCTTTGGGCGAAACCTATGGCACAAGTAGTTGGAAGTAGCAGGCCTTCCGGCGGAACCCGTCTTGAGTTCCACTCTAGACTGAATCGCGAATCGCATTGGAGAGAACCGCCAAAGAGAAGCAGGGGATCAGGCCGTGCATTCTATTAAGTTTGTTTGCGGTCTGCGAGTCTGGGCCTCCGTATCGTTGAGCTTGTTGTTCCTGGCGTTGGTGCAGAACGTAGCGCGCGCCACCTCGGCTTCGTTTGATTTGATTGGCCCCAAAGTTGAGGTGCGAGTTCAGCGTGCTGGCCAGACGCTACCCATCTCTCAGGTTCCTGATCTCCAGGCAGGCGACAGGCTATGGGTGCATGCGGACCTGCCCGACACTCAGTCGGTGCATTATCTGATGGTGGTCGCTTTTCTCCGCGGAGCAACGAATCCTCCGCCAGATTCCTGGTTCACTCGCGTCGAAACCTGGAATAAACCCGTTCACGAGGAAGGCGTTTTCGTCACCGTACCCGAAGAGGCTGAGGAAGCGTTGGTATTCCTTGCCCCTGATACCGGGGGTGCGTTCAGCACGCTTCGAAGTACGGTTCGAGGCAAGCCAGGAGCGTTCGTGCGAGCTACGCAAGACCTGGAACAGGCCAGCCTTGACCGGTTGCGGCTGGAAGAATATTTGGAAGCGGTGCGCGAGGTATCCGCCAGCGATCCCGAGCAACTGAAGTCCCGCACCACGTTGCTGGCGCGAAGCTTGAATATCCGCCTCGATCAGCAATGTTTTGACAAGCCGAGCTCGCAGCAAGTGCCCTGCCTGACGCAGAATACCGATCAACTGGTGTTGGACGACGCGCAGAGTCGAACCATGGTGGCAAGCTTAACGACAGGTGCGCCCACGGATCTTCTGGCGCAGATCAGTTCTACTCCTACAGCGCGAAGCGGATATTACAGTCCTTATATCGGGGCCGTGGTTGATGTCCTGCGCATTCTGAGCGCAGCACACACGGCGCGGTATCAATATATCCCGACGCTAGCGCTGCCTAAGGAGGATGAACTGAATCTACGTTTGAATAATCCTCCTTCGTTTCGCGATCCGAAGTCGGTGCTCGTAATCGGGCTGCCTCCAATTCTTTCCTCCCCCGTACCGCCGCTGCGAGCCGTGGATGTAACCCATATCTTCTGCGCGAATCAGCCTGGGCTTGTCCTTCCTGTGGATGGCGCCCCCTTGGTGTTCGCCACTGACATGGCTCACGACTTCATTCTTCACGTTGAAACCAAGTCGGGGCCGGGGATTGATCTTCCTGCGAAAGCGGACCCAGTGCGCGGTGGTTTTGTCGTTGATACGCAACCCATGGAAACACAGGCGATGCAATCAGTGGGCCGGGACGGCGAACTGAGCGGTACCCTACGCGGGAAGTGGGGCTTCCGCCAATTTAACGGCCCGCGCTTCCGCCTGCGAACTTCGCGACCCGCACAATGGATCGTAGGTTCCAAAGACGCCAGCGCGCTGATCGTTGGGCGCGAGGACACTCTTCATCTAGAGTCGCCCAGCGCTTGTTGCGTGAGCGATGTGATTGTGAAGGACGAAAAAGACGCGAGCCTTCGGACCGAATGGGAGATCGCCAAGCCGAATGAGCTCGAGGCGAAAGTGCCGCTGCAAAACGCCTCTGCCGGAAGGGTAACGATATTAATAAAGCAGTTCGGCCGTCCGGAACCCGACGAGATACCTCTCCACACTTATGCCGAGGCCGCCCGCCTGGATGCTTTTACTATTCACGCCGGCGATGACCAGGCAGTGCTCAAAGGCACGCGGCTGGACCAGGTGACCTCCGTGGAAGTGAACGGAGTGCACTTCACAGCCGGGACCCTCACGCGCGCGAATCAGCAAGACGAACTCAATCTCATCAGCCATGATGCGAGCGCGAAAACCGGGAAATCGCCCACTGAGATGGCTGCCGGAGATCCCATTGTCGCCCGCGTTACTCTTGGGGATGGCCGCGTATTCGATCTAAAATCCTCTGTCCAGGCATCCCGTCCTGTGGTCACTCTCCTCACCAAGAGCGTGGAACTGGACCAAACGGCGGACCCCATTATACGATTGGGAAATCAAGATGAATTACCGCAAGATGCGCGACTGAATTTCTTTCTCAAGGCACAAGTGCCGGAAACGTTTTCTCCAACTGAGAGAATCGAGGTTCAAACCGCCGTTGGGTCGTTCCGCGTTTTTCTTAGCGTAAAAAACGGCAATCTTACGCTGCAGGATTCGAAGACGGTTTTCGCGGTGCTCGATCCAATGAAACTTCTAGGACCGTCGGCCTTTGGGTCCCTCGAATTCCGCCCCGTCACGTCCGATGGTATCGAAGGAGATTGGCAACCCCTCATTAATGTTGTACGTATTCCCTTGCTGAAGGAGATTCGGTGTGCTCCAGTGCCCGAAAAACAGTGCGTTCTGGCGGGAGACAAACTGTTCCTGATAGATGCGGTCAGCGCTGATCCTGATTTCTCCAACGCCATCACCGTCCCCGACGGTTTCGTGCAAGACACACTGACAATACCGCCCCCGAAAGGAAAGACGCTCTACATCAAATTGCGAGACGACCCGGTCAGCATTGATGCAGCAAGCGTCCTCGTACTCACTACTCGGTAGTTCGACGGGAAGAGTCGGCCCGACTCCTGAAACCTGTCAACACGGCGTTCTGAGGCACGGGTTTTTCAAATCTGCTCTATCGCTCCTTTGACCCGATCGCAATTCTTGGAGTGAATAGAAATTAGACTGCAAACCAAGCGCGGCGCGATACAAACTCATTATCCGCTTTCTTGCCGATCGATCAAGGCGCTTTCGGATCAAACCTAACTGACGACTCCCTTCACTGAAGGATTTGGGTATCCAAACCAAGCTGGTTGCCCAAGCCATAGAGGGACGACAAAACCAACTCGGGAAGCGGAATCCCATTCTGAAGTGCATCTTCCCGGTTACGCCATTCGATCTCTCCGGGCGAGTAGATACAATCCGATCCCTTGGCCTTGGGGGCTTGGCGAAGTTCCCGGATGAGCTGATCAACTCGCTCTTTGAACCTCATTATTGGAATAATCTTGCCGACATCAATGGCCATGAATGCGTGTCCCAAGTGAGAAACCTGCTTGGGTTGCAGTATCCAGCTTCTTACCTCGCTCAACATGCCAGCGCCACTCAAAGCACCGGCCAAGACTTCGACAAGCAACGCGATCCCGTATCCTTTATGGCCTGCCATCGGCACCATTGACCCAGTGTTTGGCCAGTCTCCAACCTCCGACGTAGGAAGTCCCTCTGCGTCTGTGAGCCACGTCGAAGGGATAGATTGCCCCAACGCTTTCTTTCCCAGGATCTTCCCAGCGGCAACAGCGCTTAAGGCGATATCAAGGAGGAGCGGGTACTCATCCCCCGCGGGGATGGCATATGCCACCGGATTATTACCAATGACATGCCCGCGTGCGCCAGGCACTATCATGTTCGGGTCCGCATTACTCATTGCGACTCCGATCATGTCATGAGATACGGCCATGTTTGCGTAGTATCCCGCAGCGCCGAAATGACTGCTATCTCGAACTCCAACCCAAGCGATGGTACTATAGCGCGCCTTTTCAATAGCAAGATTCATCGCCAGCCAACTACTCAACATCCCCATGGAAGAGTGGCCATCGACGATTGCCCACGCAGCGCCTTGAGCTACTACTTCCGGAGATGCGGAAGCATCAATACCCCCGAGCTTCATGGTGTTCACATAATTGGCCAGCGCCCCAGTACCGTGAGAAAACGTGCCCCAAGTGTCCGTCATGACCAAAACGCTCGCTATGATTTGAGCATCGTGCGGCTTTATCCCAGTTTTGACCAGCGCCTGCACGCAGAATTTCGTCAGTTCCTCGGGCAAAATCCGCCTCGACATTAGTCTTCCCCCACTATTCACAACCGGCTATGCGAATCTCCGCTGGTTACCCGTTCTTCGATCCCAAAATGTATTCCTCGCCGAATCTCACTTTCGATTCCGTCCGAAAGTCTGAAATTAACGACATGAGTGCTACAGTTCCGCCATCTAGTACGATCGTCTGTCCCACCATAAATCCCGATTCATCACCGCACAGAAATGTAGCCAACCGTGCGACATCGATAGGCAATCCGTAGCGCGCCGCGGGAACGGCATTCTCCGCGGCTTTCTTAGCTTCGAACTCGTTGAAGCCAGGAATCACTTTGTAATAGTTCTCGACGGTGATCCATCCAGGGGCGATAGCGTTAACCCGAATACCGCGATGCGCAAGTTCGATGGCCAAAGCGCGCGTGTGCGCGATGATCGCTCCCTTCGTGGCTGCGTATGCAGAATGTTCAGGCGCGCCCTGAACACCATGAATGGAAGACATGTTGCAGATCGTGCCGCCGCCGTGCTCCAACATGTCCTTAACAATCCTCTGCGTGATAAAGTACTGCCCTCGAAAGTTGATATTGAACAGCTTCTCGAAATGCTCAGGTTCCATTTTCAAAAACGGCCGGTTAAAGGTCACGCCGGCGTTATTTACCAGGCAGTTGATCGAGCCCAGCGCGCTAATCGCGTCATCCGCGAGTGTCAGCGCTTCCTGGAGATTATTGAAATCCGCGCCGAGCACGGCCACTCGTCGGCCCATTGCTTTGATCTGGTCCGCAGCGCTGGTTGCGCCATCTTTATGGTGGCTGTAATGGAGAACTACATCCGCGCCTTGCCGTCCGAATTCAAGTGCGATCTCGCGCCCGATGCCGGTGTCCGCTCCGGTCACGAGGGCTTTTCTGCCCGATAATTTCAGTTCGATGCCCATCCTCTATTCCTCTCGTTCCTGTAATCCCATGTCAAAACGGCTCGCGCAATACCCCGGATTCTTCAAGGCTCCCTAGTTTTAGCTAACGAAGTAGTTTGCGGCTGAGATCATCACGGTCGCAAGAAGGAGAACGGCGACACCCACGAGGTTTACGTTGAAAATCCTTGGAGAGATGGAGCGCCACTCGCCAGTCCATATGCCAGCTAAGTTGCCGACCAATATTGTCGCTATTTGAAAGAGGGCCCAACCTACGGAAACTCCAAGAATGCCGAGAAGGACCGTGGCGGTGCTGTAGACTGCAATGGCACTCATCCACATGCAGCCGCTTAATGCGGGCCTCCCGATTTCTCCGGGTCGGGCAGCAAAATTTCCCCAAGTCCGATTACGCGACATCAAGTAACTGCTATAACCCAGATTTACAATCAAACCGCCCAGCAACGCGATAGGCCAGACCGAAAATACCGCCCACGCCGCGGGTGCTCCCTCCATGCGTGCCTTCTGAACGATGTCACCGCCAAATGCCAGCGCCATGTTAAGGAGGGCTGCAAACAGGCCTGACACAACAGCAAGAACCATTACCAGTATGTAAGCTCCGCCGACACGTCCTGCAACTTTGGCGCCAGTCTGAGTCTTCTCACGATGGAATCCCGCCCATCCGCACAGGGTCACTCCTACCAGCATCACGACGATGCCGGCAAGAAGCAACATGCCACTGCGCTGCGAAAGCAGGTCCGAATGCTGGACCATCAGCGGCGCGATCGCGCCGAAGGCGGCGCAAAGGCCATTCAAAATCGAGGTAGTAAGCGCTAGTCCGATCTTGTCCACGCAAATGCCGGCGCCCAGTTGCGCGATACCCCACAATGCTCCGTAAAGGAATGGCCTCGCTAGCGTGCTTAGCGGAACCGACGTGTACACGGTGGTCAAATTCGGCAGAAGGAGAAACGCGAGACAGGTAGGGACGATGAGCAGCGAAACGATCGAGTAAACAAACCAGAAGTTTTCCCACTTCCAGACACGTATCCACTTCAGTGGGACGAGATTCCCCCCGGCCAGGCAGCCAGCAAGAACGGTCAGCGCGATACCTTCAATCATGCCCGTTAGTCTCCTCTTCGGATATAGAATCGCCGAGTATTTCCCCAGACTTCTCTACCACTCTCGGGCAAATCCCGCTGTCCAACCACCATCCACAACTAGGACATGACCAGTGACGTAATTCGCATCGTCGGACGCTAGATATAGGACCGCATTGGCAATGTCCTGCGTATCCCCCGCCCGACCGAGCGGTATATGGCTAATCAGACTCTCCGACAGTCGCTTTGCTTCCTCGTTATAGAAGAGGGCTTTCGTGCCTTCAGTTAGGATGGAACCTGGAGCGATACCGTTCACGCGTACGCCATGTGGCCCTGCTTCGAGGGCATGTGAGCGCGTAAAATTCAACATGCCAGCTTTGGCCGCGGAAAAAGCTGATTGCAGACGAATCGGAATGAGCCCCAGAACTGAACCGATATTGACGATGGCTCCTTGCCGGCGCTTTATCATTCCCGCCGAAACCACGCGCGAGCAATAAAAAACGCCGTCAAGATCAATGCGGATAATGCGATGCCAATCAGAATCTTCAAATTCGTGGACAGGACGCCGCTCTTTCCCGACGTTCACACCAGCGTTGTTAACGAGTATATTGATCGGACCCAGCTCGCTTTCCACCGCCGCTACCATCGCATTGACGGCGCTGGCATCGCCGACATCGGCTGAAAAAAATCGAGCCTTACCGCCTCTTCTCTCGATCTCCTTACGGGTATCTTCTCCTTTGACATTAATGTCATTGACAGCGACCGTGGCGCCGTTGTCGGCCAGAGCGAATGCGATGCACCTGCCAATTCCAGAGGCAGCTCCAGTGACTAGCGCAACCCGATCTCGAAGATTTACTTTCATCGGCGTACCTTAGTGCGAGCAACGTGCTGTCCCTCGTTACTGGCAAAACGGGCCAGCTTCGCGCGAAACCCGGAACGGCCCAGTACCTCCGGATTGACCACATGTTGCGGTACAAGACCCTGGGCCGCTCGTAGCGCGGCGTGCATTACCACGTTCCGAGTCGCGGCGTCGGCGCGGTGAGTACTCGGTAGCCAGTGCGGCGTCAGGACTACATTGTCCAGATCGAGCAATGGGCTGCTTACGGGTAGCGGTTCGGTTTCGAATACATCAAGGCCGGCGCCAGCTATCCTTTTCTCGCTTAGGGCTTCGACCAAAGCATCTTCTTGAATAAGTTCTCCTCTCGCGACATTGATCAAATATGCTGTCGGCTTGAGCAAGCCCAATTCTCGGGGCCCCAGCATGTGTCGCGTTCTCTCATCAAGTCGACAGTGCAGGCTTACGAAATCACTAATGCGCAGCAGCACATCGAGTTCGACAAACTTCACGCCCAGGGATTCTTCCGCCTGAAGAGGATCCGCACTAGGCGAGTAGGCTACTAAGTTCATATGGAAAGGCGCTACCAAGCGGGCCAGCTCAGATCCGGTCTTTCCTAAGCCAATAATGCCCAGAGTCTGGCCCACCAGATCGTCTCCAAGAAATTCCCCTTGACGATCCCAGCGGCCGGTTCGCACCAAATCCTGCTGTTGGGGAAGTTTCTTAGCCAACGCAAGCATAAGCGTTAGTGCCGCCGAAGCTGTCGAGTGTGTGAGCGTGTGCGGAGAATTGCACACAGCGACGTCATTCGTCGTGCACGCCGCAACGTCGATTTTGTCGTACCCTGCGCCCGTCCGGGCCAATACAATTAACTCTGCGGCACCATTCACGAAAGCGGAAGCTTTGACCCACGGACGAAAAATAACAATTCCATTCGCCTGGGCAACATTATCGGGTGTTACTTCGAGCGAATAGAGTCGATCCCAGTAGTTGTTATCGCCGGGGGTTGGGCGTTGGTCCCGCAGAAACCCTGTTTCGATGTAACCTGTTTTCGCTAGCGCACTGAGACCTATGTCTCTTCTCACTTCCCCTTTTTCGTCCAAAAAATCTCCAGTAAAAAAAAGCTTGAAGACGGTCATAAATTACCGGGCCTTCACTTTTTCTTCGGTCGTGACTTCGACATGAGCGCCTGGACGAGCCGTGAGGTCCGCCCGAAGCGCGGTTCCAAGACCGGGTTTACCATTCAATCGAAGTTGGCCGTCCTCGATATGCAATGGATCAGTTAGCACATCGTTATACCAACCGTCTACATAGCCCCGAACCACCTCCTGGATCATCGCGTTCGGGATGTGCATCATCAGGTGCGTTGCCGCCCATAAAGCCACGGGGCCGATCGTGTCATGGAGAGTTATCGGCAGATAATAGGTGTCAGCAAGGCTGCATATCTTCCGCGTCTCAGTGAACCCCCCGCACCACGAAAGATCTAGCATTATGATGTCCGCCGCGGCCTTCTCGATAAATTCACGGACCCGGAAACGTGTAAAGGCGCGCTCACTCTGGCAGAGCGGAACTTTGGTTCGAGACTTCAGGCGCACAAATGCCTCAACATTGTCTGGCGGCATGACCTCTTCGAGCCACATGACATTATGCGGTTCGAGCGCATCAGCGATTCGACAGGCCGCTGGCAAGTCCCACCGAGCATGGCCCTCAATGGCCACCGCCATCGCTCCGTCGGTGGCTCGGTTGATATCTTCGACAATCGCGACGCCAGCCCTCAGGTCGTGCTCGCTGAGGTAGTGTCCGAGAATGCCGGCTGCGGTTTCTTGTCCCCAAACGGTGACCTTGCCATGGGGGTTCGACGGACCGGCGAGGGTGGTGCCGAACTGATCAAATGGCCATATCTTCATGGCTTTGATACCTTGTTTCAACAGATCTTTCGCTAGCTCTCCGGCATGACCCTCGGTCCACTTGTTGTAGTCAGGATATTTTCCGTAACCAACGCAGGTGTTGTAGACGGAAATACTCTCGCGATTGCGCCCCCCCAGAAGGTTGTAGATAGGCTGTCCTGTGTACTGGCCAGCTAAATCCCACAAGGCAACGTCAATGGCTGAAATGGCGCGCATTTCGGCGCCGGCGAAACCGCAGAAGTTCACCAACGAAAAAAGATTATTCCAATGATTCTCGATATCGAGGGGATCACGGCCGACAAGGAGGTCAGCGAAGACATCATGAATGATGGCGCTGACCGCCCGTGGCAGGTAATAGGTTTCACCGAGACCGACAAGACCTTCATCGGTATGCACGCGTACCCAGACATTATTGGGTAACGCTTGGCGCGCGCGAGGGAATTCCTTATGCCAAATCGCATTCGGCATCGCCTCGAACCAGATTGTCTCCAGCTTCGTGATTTTCATATGATTGAGTGGCCGCCAGTTCTTTCCTGCCCAGTCGGAGCCGTCCAATCCCTGGTTTGGGTTATGCCGCTCGAACAGGATTCGAGAGCCGGCCGACGCCTTCGACCTCGACCACTACCTCATCCCCTCCCTTTAGGAATATGGGTGGAGTGCGCGCAAAACCTACTCCATGCGGCGTGCCAGTGCTGATCACGTCCCCAGCCTCAAGCGTAATTCCCCTAGATATAAACGCGATAAGCTCCCGGACTCCGAAGATCATCTTGTCGGTATTGGAATTCTGCAGAAGTTGTCCGTTTACGAGGCAACGAATCGGCAGCACCTGTGGATTGGAAACATCCTCTCGGGTGACTAGGTAGGGGCCCATCGGCCCAAAAGTATCCTGACTCTTCGCTCGAACAAATTGGCCATCTTTCCGCTGAAAGTCACGGGCACTGACGTCGTTTAGGCACGTGTAGCCAGCAACATAATCCAGCGCTTCGGGGGCGGAGACACTACGGCAGCGGCGTCCAATGACTACAGCTAGTTCTGCCTCGTAATCGACTTCTTCGGTATCGGGAGGCAACACGATGGGCGCTCCTGGCCCGATAATGGAGCTCGTTAGCTTCGCAAATACCATCGGCTTGTCGGGCAAAGGCACGCCGCCTTCCGCTGCGTGATCCTTATAGTTCAATCCGATGCAAATCACATTGCGAGGAGTGAACAGAGGGCCGATTTTAACTTCCGCCTCTGGAACGGCGAGCTTTCTCGAAGCCGCGGAATCCGCCAGGTTGTCGCGAACAAAATCCCGGACGCGATTGAGACCTTCGGGAGTAGCCAAAACCTCCCCGATGGTGAGCGGCAAGATTGACTTCCTATTTTGTGCTTTCTCAAGGATCACGATCCCCGAGTGAGTCTTTACCGCTAATCTCAGGCCGGCTTGCGTGATTGCACTCAACAAAATCATGTGTCCCTTTCAACGGAGTAACAGTGGACTATCGAGGAGATCTAGACCCAACTTTCTTACCGATCAATCAAAAATCTTTCCCGACGAAAAGCCGCCATCCACAACCAGGCCGCTCCCGTACACAAACCTGGCTTCATCCGACGCGAGATAGAGAGCAGCATAGGCAACATCCTCGGGCGTACCAAGAGTTCCCGAAAGCTGGCGCTTCTTAAGATTGTCCGTAGCTTTCTCGATATTGTCGGCGTAATGCCGCTTGAGATAGCCTTCAACAAAAGGAGTGTAAATAGTTCCAGGCACCAAGCAATTGATCCGGATACCGAATCGGCAATAGTCCACCTGCATCGCTTTTGTAAGCGAGTAAACAGCACCTTTCGATGCGCTGTACGCCGCGCGTTGGGCCAACCCCATCACAGCGGCGCCCGAAGCCATGTTGATGATGCATCCGGAATTCTGTTTGATCATGATGGGCACAACGTACTTGCAGGCCAGAAAGATTCCCCTGGCATTGACCGCCATCACCCGGTCCCATTCTTCTGTGGAAGTCTCGTGTAAGGCGCCTACGCAGGAGACACCGGCATTATTGAAAAGAATATCAACGCGATCAAGCCGTTCTGCCGCGGTTCGACTCATTGCCTCCATTTCATCCGGGCTGCTCACATCAGCGCTGAGAAAGAAACTCGACCCGCCAATTTCGTTTGCAACTCTGTTGCCTCCCTCTATGTCCCGGTCTACAACGGCGACGCGGGCACCCTCCGCGGCAAAGAGCTTGGCCGAAGCTTCTCCGATGCCGGATCCCGCCCCGGTTATGATCGCCGTCTTACCCTGCAACCGCATGTGGTATCACTCCTTGGTTCCTGAACCTTATTATTGAATTTCAGACGAAAGCAAGCGTCGCGCCACCGACTTGATCAACGGCTCTGGTCCGCGAAATGCCCACAACTGCGATTGGTCCTCTGAACGGGTGCTTCCCTTTATTACCCCAGTGGCAGGTACGTGATATTCCAGTTCGCTAAATGCTCCCAGCCCGCTATTCACGTTGCACGCCTGAAATGCAAAGCCGAAGTTTTCAGTCTCAGTCCACGGCACGTCCACGTACTCTCCGGAGGGATTCACCGCGAAGTTCCGAACGACAAGAGAGGTGTCGTCACCGACGGTGTGCATATATCCAACGCGTCCGGCAACGGCGATAGCACGTACCCCAATTTTGTGTTCGCCATCGGCTCGCATCCGGTAACGGATCAGGTGGTTATCTACAATGAGATCTTCTCGTGCGATCGATCCCATATACAGCTTGGGCTCGCTGCGAAAAAATGTCGGTACCAACATATCTCCGCCGTGAGGCATCTGGGTGAGATGCCAGAGTCCTACTGGGGAAGGTTGGTCACTACTCGTCATTATTATTTCTAGCGTAGTGCGTAAGGTGTATCCCGCATATCTCACCCCGCCTCTTTCTCCGTCGCGGTCATAACGAAGAGGATTTAGCGCCGGCGCCAGTAATTTCGTAATTTTCAGTTCAACTTTCCTTTTTCCCCGGGACAACAGCAGAGTTGCGCGGTTCGCCCAACTGAGAATGTCATTTGCTTGAGACGCTTCATAGTGTCCGGGATCGAGTTCGCGCTGCTGCCAATACTTATTCAAATCCGGAAAATCTGGGAAAAAGAAGTCTACTTCGGGGGCTAACCACGTACGGTCACCTCCGGAGTTGTGCCATTGCTTTCCGTCATAGAACTTTCGGCAAGACTCGACATCGCCGAGAGCAGAATGCGTCCAGAAGAAATTATGCTCATCGCCCGGAGCAAACAAGCCGAGCACTCGCCCGCCGTAAGGCAACACCAAGGCCTTCGTTCCATCGGAACTTTTCCACTCTGCAACCGGCTTGCCGACAGCTTCAAGTGTCTCAATAAGTCGGGTACGGTTCATGAGTATTTCTCGAACAAGAGTTCCTCACCTGGTTTCATAATTACTGCTCGGGTCTTTGGCACAAGGTGTTTGCACTCTTCCAAAAAACTTGCCGGATCTCCGTTCTGCTCGACAAACATCCAGAAGTGGCTCGGAATTACCATGTGCGGGTTCACCAGCTTCGTCAACAACGCTGCCTCATGAGCGTCCATATTGCCGAAACGCCCGTTGATGCAGGGAATTAAGATGTCCGGGCGCATTTCAGCGGCGGGAATAAACTGCTGCGGACGATACGCAGTATCCCCAGTGTGATACACGCTGATTCCGCCGAAATTCAGTACAATTCCCAAAGCATCAGGGGAAGACTCGCCATGATCTGCATATACCGCTTCGACTCTGGTGGTCCCCAAGACAAAGCTACTCCCCTCTTCTAATAGATGGCAGCGCTCTGAAGAAATGCCCAGATTCTTGAATTCTTTGACACACTCGATCGGTCCCGCAAAATGGGTTCGAGGATTACTTGCTAACGCTGGCAAAGCATCCGTATCCATGTGGTCTGGGTGTTCATGCGTGCACACAATCAGATTCGCATTTGCTTCCTCGGCCAACACTGGGCAATTCATCATCCGCTTGAATCCAACCAATCGCTCCACCAGATCCGAGAAGTACGGGTCAATGTAGATGACCTCGTCCGAACTAGTCTTGAATGCAAATCCAGCCTGGCAAAGCCAGTAAATGGCGAGATGGTTCGGAGCGACTTTGCTTAGGGTAATCTTCTCAGCGAGGTTAGGCATTCGAACTCCGGCCATTGCGGCCCTCTCCCGCCACCGCGAGACTTGAGGACAGAGAAATCAACTTTCCAATCAGTTCAGCGTTTTGCTGGAGCGAACAATCTCCGAATCCCGTCTCCGAGAATGACCCAGTCGTTCATCGCGATATCATTGGGGGCGGTCGGAGTTTTCCAGTTCTAACTCGCGAGATTTGAAGATACCCAATGAAGCGGACTTCCGGTCCGGCTCGGGGCCGAATTACTTCTGCCCAAATGACTCTTTTAGAGATTTACTCTCGGGGCGTCAACTAATTTCAGCCTATTGAACAAAGACTGATCACCTGATGTTGTGCAGGGTTCTCGGTTCCTTGGATTGTTTGGAGAAAATAACCGGAAGTATATCTTGCGGGGTTTGACAAAAACTTCTCTTCGGTTACGAACGAGTGGCCTCTTCAAGCAAGCAAATATGAGAGCGATATGCGTGTCCAGTGGAACGACTCATGGCCAACTCACATGTCCGGCTGCTGGAGAAATAGCCGTCAAAAGTCCCCTTGCAAATCTCCGCACTCTCCTGCCTTGTCGCTTCCTCCGTAAGCTCCGGGATCAGAAACCCTCGATCGCCGGCGAAGCCGCAGCAACCGGCGTTCGGCGCAATAAAACTTGTTTGACTGCACGCTCGTGCAATGCCCTCCAATTTGGTCGTAAGATTCATCTTCACAAGAGAGCAAACCGGATGCAGGGCCACGGCTGCTGATTTCTTGCTTACTTTAAGGCGCGGTAGAAGCTCATCGTGCGCGAAAGTCACGCCATCTACCAATTTCATCGCGTCGAAGCGTTTCTGATTCTCCGGCGTGAGACAGGAACGAGAAGTAAGGAGTCCGTAGCTACAAGGGGTAGTGTCAATTACGATTGACAACCGACCTCCATCGGACCACCTCCAGAATCGAGTAATGGCGCGATTCACCGCGAATCGATAAGCCCTGTCGTATCCCTTTGACGAAAACGGCAGGCCACAACATGTCCCCTCGATATCTTTCGGAATAAAAATCGGCAAATTGGCGCGACTGGATACCGCAACAAACGCTTGCACAATTGACAAATCTGTTGGCTCACCAGGCAGAAAGCCCATCGTGCGTGAGATACAGGAGGGGAAATACACTGCATGGGCGCCATTCTGCTCTGTGCGAGGCCGCGAGACGGATGCTGCTTGTGGCATGTCATCCATCCACAGCGGCAGTCGTTGGCCGGTCAGCTTATTCGCGCCGCGAATGATGTTCCTCATAAAATTCGCACCGAAAACGGACTGCCCCAGATGACCTGCCCGCAATGACAAGCGCACGCCTTGCTCTACCCATGAAAACTGTTCAGCAGCTAGTTGGGCAAGTCCCTGCGACCGCGATGAGTGGCTCGCTTGGCGAAGCCTTTTTGTAAGGGCCCCTGTGTCAATACCGACCGGACAGGCTAAGGCGCAGAGCCCATCCACCGCACAGGTATCCAAAACCATGTACTGGAAATCCGCATCTAGAGATTTGACGATTTCACGGTCCTTGGTCGTTCCATTTTTTAAACGCTTCATTTCTCTTTGGACAATAATTCTCTGTCGCGGAGTCAGAGTTAGATCACGACTGGGACAATGGACCTCGCAGTATCCACATTCCGTGCACTTATCCACTTCAGGCTCTATAGACGGCAATGTCTTCAAGTTGGTTACGTGAGCCCTCGAATCAGAATTGATAATTACTCCTGGGTTAAGCAAATTCTCAGGGTCAGCAAGCAATTTCAAGCGCTTCATGATTTCAAATGCTTCTGCTCCCCACTCCGCCTCGACAAACGGTGCCATATTGCGGCCCGTGCCGTGTTCGCCCTTTAGCGATCCGTCGAAACGGTCCACCACGAGGCGTACCACGTCGTCCATCAATCGGCTGTAGCGATCTATTTCCTCTTGGTCATTGAATGATTGCGAGATAACAAAATGAAAGTTGCCATCCTTCGCATGACCAAAGATGATGGCTTTGGTATATCCGTGCTTCGCGAAGACGGCCTTTAGCTCGAGAATGGCATCGGCAAGACGTTCCAAAGGGAATACGACATCTTCAAGGATCACGCTGGTTCCGCTTTGACGAACTGCTCCTGCCGAAGGAAATAAACCCTTCCTGATTTTCCATAAAAGTGCCTGCTCCGAGGGGACATGTGTGAAGACGGCTGGACTAACCAGTCTCAAGCGCGCGGTCGCAGACTTTGCCCTGAACTCCAACGTTTGCCGTTCGACTTCCATCCCCGACTGAAATTCCACCAACATTGCGGCGGCTTCGGGTGGCAATTTGCCCAATAAAGATGGGGCGCCCTGCTGATCCTGCACCGAGCGCAGGGCAGCGCGGTCCATCAGTTCAATTGCCTGAGCGCCGGCGTCGTGTAACGGAGCAATCGCGGCGCACGCTGCGTATAAATCTTGAAACAAAAGCAGCCCAGTATATTTAACCGGCAAATCCGGAACAGTTTTAAGGACTGCCTCCGCAATAAAGCCTAGTGTGCCTTCCGAGCCGATAAGCAGATGCTGAAAGATATCGACGGACCGCTCGAAGTCGATTAACGCATTTAGCGAGTATCCAGTGGTATTCTTCATCTGATATTTGTAACGAATACGCTCGTAAAGTGTAGGGTTGCCGTGTATTGATTTCTTCAGATCCAATAACCCTTCGGCCAGCTTGGGTTCTTGCCGCTGAAATAGTAGGTCGGATCCGACCTCGGCTGTGTCTATTACTGTGCCTGAAGGAAGCACGAACGTTAGTGATTCGAGCGTATGATAGGCATTCTGAGTTACGCCACAGCACATTCCGCTGGAGTTGTTTGCTAAAATGCCCCCCATCATGCAGGCATCAATGGATGCAGGATCAGGCCCGATCTTCGCTCCGCACGAGGCAAGCATACGGTTTACGTGCCCGCCAATAACTCCGGGTTGTACACGAACTTTATTACCATTTTCTTCAACCGTGGCATTGCGCCAATTGCGTGCAACTTCCACAAGAATTCCGTCCGTGATCGCCTGCCCAGAAAGACTCGTACCTGCTGCGCGAAATGTGATTGGTATCCGACGCTTATGACTGAACCGGAACAAAGCCTGAATCTCTTCGATGCCGCGGGCTAGTACAACCGCTTTTGGTAACAGCCGATAGAAGCTTGCGTCAGACGCAAACGCTATTAGATCGATGGGCCGCGTCAGAATCCTTTTGGGATCCAAGATTGCGGCAAGCTCATTTCGAATATCGGGCGCGATGGGAATTAAGGGAAACGGCGAAGAGTTCACGGACTCGTTCCAAGGTTCGACATAAGATCGGTTTGGATCGAGCTTAGCCCATATCACAGTCCAACTTGAAGTATTTTAGAGTGCGGGTTCCTTTTTTCGACCACAAAGCGAGCGGCAGCGAATAAGACATTAGTCTTTGTTCAATAGGCTGAAACAGATTGACACAATTAAGGTCAGTCCATAGAAAGATGGGCTGGAGAATGGAGCGTAATCGGTTCGGCGGTTCGTCCGCTCCCGTTTCCGGTTCATGACCCGGAAAGCCAGTTGCCCAGGATGGAATCGCTAATCCTCCTGTCGTTGGCCGGGTCACAACATGTTTCTTTGACGTGAATGGATACATCCTCACGCATCGTCGCATCGCCACGCGCCATCAACATTGAGGATTTGCGTCGGCTGGCGTGCAAGCGCCTACCCCGAGTAGTTTTCGAGTTTCTGGACGGCGGTGCTGAAGACGAGGTTACGTTGAGAGAGAATAGGGCGGCGTTTGAGGCGACTACCCTTCGGCCACGCCACGCGATTGACCTGCCGCTTTGCGACTTGCGAACAAGCGTGTTGGGTTTTGATGTTTCTTTTCCTGCTCTACTGGCTCCAGTCGGATGTAGCCGCGTCATGCACCACGAAGGAGAAATAGGTGTCTCTCGCGCAGCCGGTGCGGCAGGCATTGTGTATATTCTTTCCACCGCTTCGGGGCACCTACTCGAGGATGTAAAGGCAAGTGCTTCCGGCCCGGTTTGGTTTCAGCTCTATTTGATCGGCGGCCGCGAGGTGGCGGAGGCCGTAATTGCGCGAGCATCAAACGTTGGGTTTTCTGGCCTGATGCTAACCATCGATACTTGCGTAGCTGGCATGCGGGAGCGAGATTTCCGCAACGGGATGAAAGAGCTGGCAGGCAGTAACTTGCTGGCCAAGATCCGATTTTTACCGCAGTTGCTTGCGCGCCCTCGCTGGCTCGCCAAATTTTTTCTCGATGGCGGCATGCCCGCTCTTCCCAACATTGTCGTCCCCGGGCGTGGGCCGGTTCCACTGCTGGATGGGAGCGCTACCTTGGCGCGAGCAGCGGTCACATGGGGAGACTTTCGTTGGATCCGGGAAGTTTGGCGCGGTCCGATAATCGTCAAGGGCGTTTTAACCGGCGAAGATGCTCGGCGGGCCGTCGATCATGGGGCTGCGGCCGTAGTGGTCTCGAATCATGGGGGACGGCAATTGGACTGTGTTCCGGCTTCATTGCAGGTTTTACCCGAAATTGTGAAAGCAGTGGGCAGTCAAGTCGAAGTGCTGATGGATGGAGGTGTGCGACGCGGCAGCGACCTCGTCAAGGCGGTCTGCCTTGGTGCTCGCGCAGTTTTGATTGGGCGCGCCTATGCTTACGGTCTTGCGGCGGCGGGCACGGCTGGAGTTGCGCGGGCACTGGAAATATTGCGCGCGGACGTAGAGCGCACGCTAAGGCTTCTCGGATGCGCCTCAGTCAAGGAACTGGATCGTTCTTATTTGAACGTCACGTCAGCATGATCCAGTCGTTCCTCGATCGCCTTTCGCCGACGGCGACACTGGAGCAAGAATACTAACGTTCGGTTCCTTAAGTTTGTTTAGGTAAATTTACTCCAAAGTCTGAACTAGCGCGAGGGGAAGCGGCTTTGAAGATCACCAAAATTGAAACATACGCGGTTAGTGCGGGCTGGAAGAACTGGCTGTTCCTGAAAGTCCGTACTGACGGCGAAGTCTATGGAATCGCCGAAGCCACCATTAATGGATTTATCGCAGCCACAGAAGCGGCAGTCCATGAGCTGGCTCATTTCGTAATTGGCAAAGACCCGCGACAGGTCAATGCTGTTGCCAATGCGATAATCAGTCCCATCGCCGACGTAGGTCATATCCATCGCCTGGTTATGGCAGCTGTAGAAGTCGCCTGTTGGGACATATTGGGGAAAACAGTGGGAGTTCCCATCTGGCAACTCTTGGGAGGCAAGCATCGCGATTCTATTCCCGCTTACGCGAACGGTTGGTACCGCACTGAGCGAAGCCCGGAACACTTCGTCCAAATAGCCGAAACGGTTGTTGCTAAAGGTTTCCGAGCGCTGAAACTCGATCCCTTTGGAACCGCAAAATGGTTTGGCAGCAACGCCGACGTGAACCTCGCATACGAGATCGTTAATGCACTCCGGAAACGGTTCGGCAGAGATTTGAAAATCTTGATTGACGTGCATAGCCGCTTTGCACCCAGGGAGTCCTTGCGCATCGCCAACAAGTTTGCCGACTTAGATATCTTCTGGTGGGAGGAGCCGACGACAAGCGAACGTGAGCAACTGACCAATGATATTGCTCTTAAATGTCCGATACCCGTGGCTACCGGGGAGCAGTTTAGCAGGATTGGACAATTTGAAACATTAGCGCGCGGTGGACACGTTGACATATATCAGCCAGAACCCATGTCGCTTGGTGGCATCACGAATACCATTGCCGTGGCCAGCATCGCGCAAGCCAATGGCGCATGGATCGCGCCTCACCAAAGCGGCGGTCCAGTGGCGACGGCAGTATGCCTTCAACTGGCCGCAATAATCCCGAACTTTCTCATCCAGGAGCACTTCGATCCGTTCAATGAACCTTGGACGAGGAACCTAGTTACGTGGACGCCCGAGCTCGATCTAAAGACTGGGCATCTGCCCATTCCCACGGCACCAGGCCTCGGGTTGGATCTCAACATGGATGCGTTGCGCGAACATCCTTACGATCCGAATGCATATTTCGATACTTCAAAAAAGGGCTGGGAAAAGCGACTTGGGTCGGCGACTGAAATAAACTGACACTGAGGAGGAGAAACTCTAATGAGCGGGATCTCACGCCAGGACGCTAATAAAATTTTGATCGCTAGTTGTGCAGGCTTGGCTGTGGGAGACCGAACAGCCTGGGGTTATTCTTCCCCACGCTTGTCTTCAAATGATTCAGGCCGGAAAGCGTCAGATCGCGTGCGTTCTGCACGTCCGATTGCGGGCGCCAAAACCAGAGGACGCCGTAGCCGTTTGGTCTGACGTGCTATTGGTCGAGCAGCCGGAGCCAGTCATAAGCTATCGGACGGGATGGGTGGTATATGAAAAATCGGTCGTGAGCGGAATCGATCCGCACGATTGGGGCGTGCTGGAGCTTGCCGCCGCAGATCGCTCGCGCGACATATGCGGATTGTTCCAGCTCTCCGCTCTAACGCAACTGGAATACAAACTGCGATTTCGCGGCCTCGACTTGTCGCGACGCTATCGTGTGACGTTTGACAATTCTGGCCAGACCACGGTGTTGGATGGTTTCACACTAATGGAACAGGACATCACCGTGCGATTAGAGGGTGTGCTTACCTCGGAGTTGATCATGTGCGAAGCCGAATAGATAAATCCCAACAATTGTCAGGTCTACATTCGCACTGACGATTTATACGAGTTTTCGGAGCCAATGGATTATCAATCTGGGACAGTGGCTCGGTAGCAGAAAAAAGCTTCCGCTCCTCTTACTGGGGTATTTTCCGGCGCGTCCGATCATTCAGAGGAGACAATTTGCAAGACACATCATCGGGACGATTCAAATGGGTAGTAGTGGGCATCATCTGGTTGATCGCCTGTTTGAATTACACCGATAGAATGGCTATTTTTTCAGTGTTTCCCGTTTTGAAGAGAGAGATGGCGCTCTCTAACGTCTCACTCGCTCTGCTTGGTTCCGCTTTCCTATGGGTTTACGCTGTCTTCTCCCCAATCGGCGGCTATCTTGGGGATCGATTTTCGCGTAAGCCCGTCATCCTATCGAGTCTTGCAGTTTTCAGCCTGATTACGTTCGCCACCGGTCTCGCACGTTCCGGCGGAGAACTCATCGGGTTGAGATGTTCTTTGGGCGTCTCCGAGGCGGTGTTCTTACCGCCAGCATTAGCTTACATCGCGAATTACCATTCCGACCGAACTAGGTCGCTCGCCAATAGCATCGCGTTGAGCGGCCTCACTACAGGAGCCGGCTTGGGAAGTTGGTACGGTGGATATATGACCGAGCACTACACATGGCGAATCGGATTTTTTGTGCTCGGGGGCGCCGGTTTGCTGATGACTCTCGTGGCGGCGCTGATCCTGCGGACAGATTCGCTCTCAACTTCATCGCAGCCCCGCGAATTGTCCGGAGAACCCGTGAGTCTCAAGATTCTCTCACTTTTAAAAACGCCGACAGCGCTCTCCCTCCTTTTTCTGGCTTTCGCACTATCGCTTACTAGCTGGCCGACCCACTCCTGGTTGCCCACCTACATGTATGAGAATTTTAAGTTAAGCCTGACCCGTGCCGGTTCGATCATAACGTTCTATGCTGCACTGCCGGCGCTAGTGGGAGGGATCATCGGCGGAATTCTCGCTGATCGCTGGATCAGACATGATGCACGCGGGCGGATGGCAGTCCAAGTTATAGGATTTTGGGTAATGGCTCCTTCCATGTTGGCGATTGGTTTCATGCCTACCGTTCAGGCCGTCGCAGCAGACTTGTTAGTATATTCTATGGCCCGGGGTATGCTGGAAGGGAACTCGATGCCCATATTTTGCTCAGTAGTCCCGCGGAATCGTTGGTCAACCGCCTATGGCTTGTATAACCTTGCGGGAACGCTAGCTGGGAGCTTGGGAATCTTTTTCGTCGGCCTGCAGAAGGCTTCGTGGGGAATCGGATACACCTTGTCATCGATGTCGATCCTCTTGTTTGTTGGAGCGATTGTCATGGGGATAATTATGTTTTGCTACTTACTATCCGACATTAAGCGGCAACGCGACCTTGAGTCGGCGAACAAAATTGTTCTTCAACCAGCGGTTCAATAGGTTCAAGACTGCCTCATTCTGCCTTCGCCGCCGATCATTACCTTAACCTGGATTCTCTCGCTGTCCTTGCTCTGCATGGACAACGGCAAGAATTGCGTTTACCACAAATAATTACCTTCGCGGCGATGGCAACCCAGGGACTCTTAGGAGCCGTCAACAAGTTAATCCCGCAGGCGGGTCCGGCTGAACCAGTTGTACAAAGCTACTCCCAGCTTTCTCCAGGACATCTGAATCACGATTGGCCCAGGGGCGCGAAAGAAGAGGTTTCTGTTCCATTGGTCACAGGGTTATCGAAGGCCAACCACACAGAAGTAGTTCAATATATTGAACCACATTGACACGATTCCGGAACCAGCCTAAAAAGCAGTGAACTATGGTGCCGCTCACTCGACTTTCTATACCATCCATAGGCTCCAATGAAATCGCCCTTCTCCGACCCCGGTTGCTTGACCGGCGCGCTTTCCTGACGCATTTTGCTAGCGTTTGCGGCGCCCTAGCTGTTTCCGCTGGAACAGCTTGCACTGGTTTCAGCCGAGCCGCGTTTCACCGCCGGATAGCAATTTCTATTCCTTATGAGGCTGAGATCCTCAACGAGTTTTGCAGTGACATGCAGCGCGAAGCGAGGAGGCTGGGGACCGGTCTAAGCTTGGTGGTGGTTGACGCTGAAGGCGATTTCCTCAAGCAAACTATAGATATCGAATTGTTCATTGCCCAAGGTTTTGGGGGCGTTTTCATGTTCGTCCTTCCTGAAGGCATGGAGCAGGTTATAGCCCACGCGAAGAGGAAAAGTGTTTGTATCTTCAATCACAGTGCATCGCCGATCAGCGGCTGCACCCAAAACATCGTCCTTGATCAGCACATCGCCGGATATCAGGTGGGCAGGTTCGCCGCACAGTGGATCAATGAAAGACACAATGGCAACGCGGAGGTTGGCCTGTTAACTAATCTTACCGATCCGCAGTTGATCGTGCGCAGCCAGGGGCTCAAAGATGGTGTGAGGGAGAACTGTCCCGGTGCCACTTTTGTTGGAGAAGTCGAAGCGAACACAGTAGATCGCGGAGCGGCAGCAGCAGCCAATCTTTTGCAAGCACATCCCAACATTGCTGTCCTACTGGCATTTGGTGACGACCCAGGTGTCGGAGCTTACACAGCCGCTCTTGAAGCAGGCCGCAGCGATCGCAATCACTTTTTCGTGGGCAGCGCCGATGGAACCCGTTTGGGCATGGAAAAAGTTGCAGAAGGGGGAGTTTATCAGTGTTGCGCATTTTTCTTTTTTTCCTTCAGCGCAACTCAGGCGATTCGGGATTTGGCGCGATGCATTGCCGGAGAGCGAGTTCCCCCAACTCGCATCATGGGCAGCAAATTGGTGACGAGAGATAATGTCAGGGATTTCGAGCATATTTCGCGCAACCCTGAAGCGCCCGAGTACGCGCACTATTACACGGATCAAACGGTGATGCGATATAGCAACGTACCCTTGACCACACCCGAATAGATTTTCCAGTGATCAACGACAGATCAACCCGCGGATCGCAGCAAAAGGTAGTGCGCTGCGTTGGCATCACCAAGTATTTTGGTGGTGTGAGGGCCCTTGATACTGTGAGTTTGGAGTTATTGCCAGGAGAGATTGTGGGCCTAGTCGGTGACAACGGGGCAGGAAAGACCACGCTGGTAAAAATTCTCAGCGGACTTTACCAGCCGGACGAGGGCAGCATCTGGCTCGATGATGTAAGAGTCGCGCATTTAAATCCAAAACGAGCTCGTGAGTTCGGAATCGAAACCGTCTATCAACAGTTATTTCTCTGCGACAACCTGGGTGCGGCTGCCAATGTGATGCTTGGTCAGGAACCCGTTAGAGGGCGGCTTGGTCCTCTGCAATTCTTGGATAACCATCGGTCTATTGAAGAGGGGCGCAGACATATCGCGGAGTTGGGAATAACTCTTGAAGATCTTGTTTCCCCCGTACGACGGCTATCAGGCGGCCAACGCCAATCGATTGCCATCGCGCGTGCGACCGTAAATGCGCATCGATTGATTCAATTCGACGAGCCTACTGCGGCTCTCGGTATTCGCCAGACTGACGCAACTCTAGAATTACTTCGCCGCGTCGCCTCTCAAGGCGTGGCCGTAATCGTGATTAGCCATAATTTGGATGACGTATTCGCAGTATCCAATCGCATCGTCGTCCTACGGCTTGGTCGCATAACCCTAAATGCCTCGGTGAACGATACGACGCGTGAGCAGGTGGTTGAGCGTATGACGGGCGTATCTTTCCGACGGAACGTTTTATGAGGGTTCCGAGTCCTAATTCCTCTGTGAGAGAGTCTCTCTTTGGCGGACGGAATACCGGCTTGTTTGTCACGCTCGGTCTTAGCCTGCTAGTTATTTCACTATTTAGTCCGCAGTACCTCAGTTTAGATAATCTGCGGGTTGTGGCGCTGCAGATCTCGTTCATAGGGATAGCGAGCCTTGGCACCGCTTTGTTAATCATTAGCGGGAACGTCGACCTGTCAATCGGCTCTCAATATGCATTGTGTGCGGTCGCGGCGGCGATGCTCGCAAGAACAATCCCAGCACCGTTCGCCTGGCTCGCCGGAATTACTTTAGGTGCGATTCTGGGATTTCTGGATGCTTTAATGGTATGGAGAGTTAATATTTCTCCCATCATCATTACCTTGGGAACAATGACGGTCTTTCGCGGTATTGCGTTAAGAATCACGAACGGATTTGGTGTCCGCGGGGTGCCGAAATCTTTCTCAGCATTCGGACAGGCGCGGATACTTACTGTTCCCATGCCGGTCTGCGTGCTCATCGGGTTAGGACTTCTCGCGCATATTTTTTTACATAAGACGGTCCAGGGACGTCATCTATTTGCGTTTGGCGGAAATAAACAAGCCGCCGAGGCCGCGGGTATAAATAGCAAGCGTTTAATCCTAATGAACTTTACTTTTAATGGTGCATTGGTCGGGATCTCCGCGGTATTGGCAGCGAGCCGCTTCGGCACCGCAGCGCCTACCTTCGGCGTTGGTTTTGAGCTCGATGTAATTGCAGCCGTGATTCTTGGAGGGGTGGCTTTTACTGGAGGCGAAGGATCGATTGTAGGAGTCCTCCTCGCAGTTGTGCTTTTGGGTGTGATTAACAGCGGACTGATTTCGCTCGGCATTGATCCGCACTATGCCCAAATGGTGAAAGGCGCGGCACTCGTAGTTGCCGTAACCTTGGATCAACTGACACAGGAACGTCAAGAACGTCATCGAAAGCGGCTTGCAATCCAGGAACGATCGGCAATTGCATAAATCACGGGGAGACGCAGATCAGTTCTGAGTAAATCTGGTCATTACATTTGATCGCCGGAAAGCCGTTGTGACAAATCGCGAGACACAAGCACCAGTTCCCGAGCAATTTGCGAGACCCGACTAAGAGGAATTTGAGCGGTGGAGCCTCGAACCGAAACCGAAGCTACAACAGCGCCTATAGGATCGATCACGGGAACAGCAATTGCTCTGAGACCAAATACTTGTTCCTCGTCATTCAGCGCGAAGCCATTAGCTCTTACTTGTGCCATGTGGGATTTTAAAGCTGCAAGAGAAGAAATTGTTCGCGAGGTGTAGTGAGCAAGCTCCCGTCCAGCAAATAGCTTATCCAGAGTCTCGTCTGGAAGAGTGGAGATGAGCGCTTTCCCCTGAGCGGTACAATGCAGATCGACGTGACGGCCAATCCAGGCCCCGCCGCCCGTGTCTTGAAAAGATTCTATTCTGGCGACAATCACCGCCTCAGCGCCTCTTAGCACCGTTGCCGTACTGGTCAGGTTCAGCCTAGCGGCCATCTGGCGCAGAAACGGGGTAGCAATTGTTCTCAGATTTAGTTCCGCCGGGCTTGCGCTGGCAATGCTGGAAAACCGTAGGCCGAGCAAATAGTGACGGCCATCAGTCCCCCGCTGTACATAGCCACGAGTCACCAATGTGTGAATAAGATAATGTGCCGTGCTCTTTGGAATATTAAGTTTCCTGCTTAATTCGGAAAGCGTCATACCCCGCTGTGCGTTCGCCAATAGTTCAAAAAGATTCATCGCACGATCTACAGACGGCAGACGAAAGTCCTGCCCGTCCAGCAATGTCTCAACTATTAACGGTCGAATATCCGCCTCGCTCCCTAGACTTCCCATGTTTCGCGCTCTTAGGCCTTAGATTTGATAGAGTTTTGTATTTCCGTTCACAAGTCATCCCAGTCAGCCGTGGAATGAACATTAGTGAAAGTGATATTTTTTCTTTCAATCGAATTTCGGCGATCGCATAACGGATCAATGCGGGTTTTATCACACTGCAAGATGCATCGTCAACGTGTAATACGTACCTCGAGTCTGTGTTCAATAGGCTGAAATGAGTTGACACTCGCAAACGAAAAATCTAGAAGGGTAATTCATTTGCTTCCCTCGAAGCTAACACTCGCTCAGTTGGCCACGAGAGTATTTGCGAACGAGAATATCTATGCGGCCTTCGGCGGACCTGATTAAATCACTTTATCGCGGTATGGTCGAGATTCGCGCATTTGAGTTAAAGGCTCGAGAGATATTCCGCTCGGGGCGTATGCCTGGCTTCATTCATGTTTATGTGGGTGAGGAAGCGGTCGCTGTCGGAGTGTGCTCACAACTTCATACGGACGACTATGTAGCCAGTACCCATCGAGGACATGGTCACGCATTAGCCAAAGGCATCTCAGCCCGAAAGGTTATGGCGGAATTGATGGGCGCGGTTGACGGATGCTCCGGCGGACGCGGAGGAACGATGCATCTGTACGATCCGACGATCGGATTCCTGGGGTCGAATGGCGTAGTTCCGCCCGGGATCCTGATCGGGACGGGAGCGGCGCTTAGCGCGAAAGTGCGAGCAAGCGGACAGGTGGCCGTAGCGTTTTTCGGCGACGGGGCCGTCAACAATGGAGCGTTCCACGAAGGTTTAAATTTTGCCGCAACTTGGAACTTGCCCATCCTTTTTGTTTGCGAAAATAACTTGTATGCGACCGAAATGCCCTTCGAGCTTGCGACCAAAAACACTAACGTATCGAGTCGTGCCGCGGCCTACAAAATCCCAGGTATCCAGATCGATGGCAACAATGTTTTGGAGGTCTACGAAAAAACGGGGGAGGCGGTCGAGCAGGCACGTCGAGGCGACGGTCCTACCCTGATCGAGTGCTTAACTTATCGCTGGTTCGGCCACCATGAAGGCGACCCCGGCGTTTCGTATCGCACCAAGGAAGAAGTCGCGATTTGGAAAGCTAATGATCCGGTAACCAGACTTCGTGATCGAGCGATTGCCGACTGGGGCCTAACCACGGCAGAGTTCGATTCCATCGATAGCGAGGCTAATGATGTCATTGAAGATGCCACAGAATATGCTTTGAAGAGCCCGCAACCAGACATCCGCACCGCGCTGGATCATGTTTATGCTGGCGAAGACGGTTATTCGAAATGACGGTAACGAGGGTCGCATCTATAAGCGAGGTTGATCTACCGGCATCTGCGCGGGTAATTAGCTACGCAGAAGCCGGAGTGGAAGCTCTGCGTGAGGAGATGCGTCGGGACCCCAGCATTATTTATATGGGACAAGGTATCGGCCCCCGTGGAGGCAATTTCCAGCAAAGCCGCGGGTTGTGGGCTGAATTCGGAGAGCAACGGGTTCGTGACACGCCGATTGCAGAGCGGGGTCAAGCTGGCCTTGGCATAGGCGCTGCGCTTGCCGGTAGTCATCCAATTGTTGACATTGTATTCCTGGATTTCGTATTAGAGGCTATCTCCGAAATTATCCAGCAAGCCTCGACGATCCATTACGTTTCGAACGGAAAATTTAAAGTTCCTGTGGTCATACGCGCAGCCGGAGGGGGATTGCGCAGTAGCGGCCCCCACCATTCCCACACTTTCTATTCTTTTTTCATGCATATTCCAGGACTTAAAGTAGCTCTGCCTGCAACGCCATTCGATGTCAAAGGTCTGCTAAAGACGACTCTGCGAGATGAAAATCCAGTCATTTTTATTGAGCATAAAGGTCTTTACAATACGAAAGGTCGCGTGCCTGAAGATGAGTACTTCATACCTTTCGGTGAGGCAGTGGTCCGGCGACCTGGCGAACACATCACCTTGATCGCATTGAGTCTGATGGTTAACAAAGCCATGCGGGCCGCGGCGATTCTTGAAGAGCAGGGTATTTCGGTTGAGGTGATAGATCCCCGGACACTAGTTCCTTTCGATAAAGAGACTGTTTTGAGTTCTGTGGCAAAGACAGGCCGTGTGGTAATTGTGGATGAAGCCTATGCCTCCTGCGGTGTCTCTGCCGAGATAGCCGCGATCGTAGCGAGCGAGGCGTTGTATGAACTTGATGCCCCAGTGCTTAGGATCTGCACCTTGCCGGCGCCGCATGCCTTTAGCCCATCACTCGATAATTACTTAATCCCTTCAGTGGAAAGAATTGTAAGCGAAGTGACCGCACTGGTTGGCAGCGACCTATAAGTCATAGTTGTGCGCAGTGCGTGGCGAAAACAAACGAATTTAGGAGAATGCGCGGCATGAGTATTTCGGTCGTGATGCCTCAACTGGGGTTAACGATGGAAGAGGGCACGTTGACCGGGTGGCTGAAGAAGACCGGCGATCCCGTGAAGAAAGATGAGCCCCTGTTCACATTATCCACGGACAAGGCGGAGATGGAAGTTGAGTCTGTCGTTGACGGGATTCTCGGAAAAATAGTTGTACAGGCTGGCGAAGTCGTACCGGTCGGAACAATTCTCGCTTACATCGAGGGCATTAGCGAAAACGTGCCGGCAACGAGCAATAAACAGCCCGCGGTCGAAGCGGTACCGCCAAATACTCCAAAGCCAGAAGTTGCAAGACCCCCGCGCGCCGTAAATGCTCCCACCGATACTGTAACGCAAGAACGTGTAACGCGGTCCGCATCGCCCAGAGCGAAGCGATTGGCAAAGGAACTAAACGTTGATCTCGATAGCGTCAATACCGGGATCCGCACTGGAACGATTAGCGAAAAGGACATCCACCGCGTTGCTACTTCAACCAGACCATCTTCTACTCCCAGCTCTACTCATCGGCAACTGATTGCCGAAAGACTTACTCGTAGCGTGCAAACGATACCGACATTTTCCTTGTCGGTTGAAGTTAACGCCGAGAAGCTTCTCATATCTTACGAAAGTCTTAAGGAAAAGATACTCAAGGCGAGCGGAGTGAAGTTGACGGTAACCGACTTGCTGTTGAAGGTATTTGCCCTAGCCCTTAAAACTAGCCCAGCACTAAATGCTATCTGGTCGGAAAACAGCGTGCGTAACTTGACGCCGGTTGACATTGGTCTGGCTGTTGATACCCCTAAAGGCGTGATCGTCCCTATACTGCGCAACGCAGATACTCTTGATATACCGTCTTTAGTCATTCAGCGTCTTGAACTGGCGGACAAAGCGCGCGGAGGACAATTGTCGCTGACCCAGCTGGAGGGAGGCGTTGCAACGCTAAGTAACCTGGGGATGTATCGAATCGATCGCTTCCAGGCAATCATTAGTCCAGGACAAAGCTCAATTCTCGCGGTAGGCCAAATCCGCAAGCGGCCATGGGTTGCCGACACATTGGTCATTAAACCAACCGTCATGCTCAATCTTAGCGTCGACCATCGTGTGGCTGATGGCGCCGCCGCAGCTGTATTTTTGGACAAGATTGTTGAAATGATCGAAAATTTAGATCGCGCTATCTGGGCCAACGCCTGAGGCCTAACTCAATGATGCACCTCGGCTTGTTCGGATTGACCCGCCGGGCGACCCAAGCCAGTTCAAGATCTTGTCCAGCAGCAACGACGCCCCCCCGCGTTTCGAAACACCGTAAGCGCCCGGTGCGCGAGCGTGCATAACTCTCGCCGCACCCTTAGACGCTCGTTGTCAACTATGTTCGATAGACTGAACCTTTACAGATGTTGTTCTCTGTATTGAACATTAACGATATGAAAACACGAGGTATTTGTTGAACATACAGCACACTATGTTTATTCTGCGAAAGTCGGGCAAAGATCGGTGTGCGACGAAAGCCACGCATGAATGTGCTGATTACAGGAGGTACTGGGAACTTAGGATCGCGGTTGGTAATTCCAATGGTGCAACGAGGGAACAAAGTAGCAGTATTTGATACCCGACCGCAACCTCACTTCGACAGTGCTGAGTTTCGTTCTGTAGATGTGATCCTGGGAGATTTAGCTGACAGGAACGCGGTTCTGCAAGCGATACTGTCCCACAAAATCGAAGCCATTTTTCATCTCGGTGCGATGCTCTCCTCCGATGCGGAAGAAGATCCCTACAGGGCATGGGGAGTAAATATGGATGGGATGGTGAATGTACTTGATGCGGCCCGAATGGGTGGAACTCAAAAAGTCATCTTCTCGAGCACTATCGCAACTTACGGAGTCCACCTGGAGGACCCTTTGCGCGACGATTCACCCCAATGGCCACTCAGTTTATATGGAGTTACCAAGGTTGCCGGCGAAAGACTAGGAGTGTACTACCAGCACCGATTCGGACTGGATTTCAGAGCTATCAGGCTCCCAGTCGTAGTTGCAGCCCGGGGCTCGGGTGGGGGGGCAAGTGCATACTGTTCTGCTGTATTTGAGGGATGTGTGTTCAAAGGGAACTACGACTTTTACGTCCGGCCGACGACCAGAGCACCGATGCTCTATGTCGCAGATGCAGTTCGCGGATTAGTAGCTCTGCATGACGCTCCTGTGGGGAAGTTGACGCGAAGCGTTTACAACATTGCGGGCATTTCCGCATCCGCAGAGGAACTTGCAACTTCTGTTCGTACGCTTGTTCCAGCAGCGCATATTACTTACACCCCAGATCCACTGAGGAGCACGATTGTTGAGAGTTGGCCTAAACATATTGATGATTTGGACGCGAGGCAGGACTGGGGTTGGAAGGCAGATTGGCAATTAGACAGGATGGCAAACGAAATTGTTGGGGTGCTACAGGATGAGCTTGCAAGGAAGTGACTCCTATGCCGAGGTTATTGACAAAGCTTGCTGGAGCCACAGCAACGGCCGCAGCGTGTTTCACATTTCACAGAATGACGTGGATTCAGCAAGGCTCTTCTGTTACGCCTATCGTTCTCTGGCTGTCGGTACGTTTCACGCTACTCGTGTTGCAATAGAGCTAGAAGAAGACCGCGTAACCGGCCCTTATGTGAAAACGTGCCTCTACCAGGCGCGAGTACTCCTTGAGCAGCTCGAGACCAGAGCTGTCGATCCCATCCCGCGCGGCCCAACGTGCGTAATTTCAACGCTGCATTACTACGATCAGTGGATTAACCACGTAGTCCAAATACTTAGAAAAGCCTGCGCTCGTGGTCCCAATCGCAAGCTTGAGGAAATCCTGCATAACTTTGTTCGGAATGTTCATCCGATTATTTTCGGCAACGGAATTTATGTCGTGCGCGATCTCGAATTAGCTGAGCAAAGCACGTTTGTTGTACCAAATCTCAATATTTCGATCGCATCACTGATCTATGGCGATCATCACTCATGGAATGCTGCATTTTTGTCGGGAGATGAGTCTGGCGTTTCAGTCCACCGCCACAAAAAAGGAGCAGAAATCCATCTGGGGTTTTCTCCAGTGAAGGGACTTACCATTCTCGGCGCTTGTGAGGCAGAGGTGGAGGAAGGGTACGCGATGCCGATACCTCCCATGACCGACCATGGTTTCCTAAATACCTCCGGACAAGATCATGTGCTTCCATTTATTTTTGGGTCTTTGGTTATGGGGGGATGGGGTTTATTTTTTGATGTAGAGCCGAGGACGGAAGAAGTGAGACGAGGACAACAATCCCTGGACTCTGCTGGCATGAACCATTCCATTTTTTTGGAACGGCGTATTCGAGAGATGAACACATGCGCAAATCCCCAACGCCAAATACTGATTTCACCAGAGCGAGCGGGGTCTGCGGAGGTTGGGGGCTTGGAATTGGCAGTGTCGCGAACTGGAGAAGGCGGAGTTGATCTGTATTCGTGCTACTACAGGATAGTTTCGGTTCAGCAGGGAAAGGGCCGCGTCCGCATTGGTCAGGTAGAGCGAGAAGTGGAAGCGCATGATCACTTTGGGATCCCGGCTGATTTGACTTGCCACTTGTCCCCAGTAGGCGATCGTCCTTTGGTGTTCCTTGACGCAATGATTTTGCCAATCAAGTGAGTAAACAAGCCCAGGTTGTTTCCTTTTTGGGCCCCCCAGGAGCCGGTAAAGGAACGCAGTCCGAAAGGGTTGCTGAGTTTCTGCATGTTCCAAGAATTTCGACCGGGGACATGCTCCGAGAAAACATACGCCGAGGAACGAAGCTCGGTGAGGAAGTAGAGTTACTCATGGAAGACGGGAAGCTCGTCCCCGACGATCTAGTCTGTAACATGATTGCAGCACGGATATTGAAAGCCGACTGCCGCAATGGATTTATCCTGGACGGCTTCCCTCGAACGGTGAGGCAAGCTCGCTCAGTTGATAAAGAATTACAGCGAATTGCCGCCAGCCTGCAGATAGAATGCATGAAAACCGTCGCAGTTCGAATCGTCACCCGCACACGCACCCTTCTGGGAAGGCTCAATGGAAGGCGGGTCTGCCCCAGGTGTGGTTCCATCTTTAATATCCACACGAGAGCACCTCTCGTCGCCAACCTGTGCGATTTCGATGGGGTGATTCTATCCATCCGACCCGATGATCGAGAAGAGACCATCCTGGACCGCCTTCGTGTCTACCAACAACAGACGTTGCCACTCGTGGAGCATTACAGGGAGCGGGGCCAACTGCGAGAGATCGACGGGGACTGTTCAGTGGAAGAAGTAACCACGAAAATCGTGACTACCCTTCTGCGGGAACTCGATTAGCCTATTATCGGGTCTCAATCATAAAGAGGACGGTCGGTGACCGAATATCCGCCATCGACCGCGAGCGCGGCTCCCGTCACAAAACAGGATCCCGCACCTGCTAGAAAGATAGCAGCGCCGACCATATCTTGTGGTTTGCCCCATCGGCCAGCCGGAGTTTTTCTTCGCACGAAATCAAAACTGGGCGAGTTCTTCAGATGTTGGGTCATCGCCGTTTCACACCAGCCTGGCAAAATCGCATTTACTTGAATATTGAAGACACCGAGTTCAACCGCCATTGCACGGGTCAGGCCCACGATGCCGTGTTTTGTCGCTCCGTAAGCGACACTATTCGGTACACCGGCCGATGAGTACAGGGAACCTATGTTAATGATCTTTCCGCCAGTTCCGGCCACTTTCATCGCGCGTGTCGCGTGCTTGGAGCAGAGGAATGCGCCGGTCAGGTTGACATGAACCGTGGCTTCCCACTCATCCAGTGACAGATCTGTGACTACGGATCGCTTTCCTACGCCGGCATTGTTTATCAGGATGTTGAGTCCGCCAAACCTCTCCACCACTTGAGCGACAGTCCGTTCCACCGAACCCTCATCGTAGACATCCATTGCACACACCGCATCTGGCGCATTTACCTCCTGAGCAATAGCGGCGTTTTTTTCGGGACTGCGGCCCGTAACCACCACTCTCGCGCCAGCTTCTTTCAACCCCTGCGCCATCGCCAAACCTAGCCCTCCATTGCCGCCGGTAATGAGAGCCGTTTTTCCTTCCAGCGAAAAAAGGTCAAGTGTCATGGTTTCCCTTACGCCTATGAACGGAGGTCGGTACAAAGGCCGTTTAAAAATGCCGGTTTTGTTGGCCAGCCACCATTTTAAGAGGCAACGGGTGGCATCAAGCCTCACTGTTTGTAGAATGATTTGCTGAAGGCTGTCAATGCCGTTCAATATACTGAACTGAGGTTTTCACAGAGAACCCTTCCAGGTATTGCCTGGGGATGCGGCTGTGATAGCCCTCGACACAATTGGCGGTCGCGGGCCCATCGCCATCTTGCCTTGGATGGTCGCACAACCCCTCTCAATGCCCCGCAACAGGCTGCACCACGGTCAGCGGCGGAAACCGAATCGCACTTTCCGCCTCGCGTTGCCGCTGAATATCCTTGGGCAAGTAACGAAACATCGTAATCGCAGTCATCGCCAAAGCTATGAATAGCGGGGAGACAGCGCTGACAATGCGTATCCAACGCCCATGAAGCTTTTCTCGTACCCACCACGATATTCCCAAGCTACCCGCGAGCGCCCCCGCCGTATTGTAGAGCCCATAAGCCATTGACTAGCGATTCTGCGGCAGTACCGATCAAAAAAAGAAACATCGAATTCCCTCCAGCTAGCGAAAAAGTATTCAAGATATTGAACTGGCTTGAAATTTTACGTAAAGGTGATAGACAAAAGATCACTTATGCCTACATCGTCGATGATTCTGCATGGAAATCGGAGTACCCGTTTCATGGTCGACCTTCAGCTCTTCAGAATGGTGGTCTTTCTACTGATTGTAGCTCCGACGAGCATTCCTGCTGCCGCCCAATCAGCTAAAGAAAATAACGCGGTGACGCGCACGGTCGACGTGGTCTATGGCCGCAAGGCCGGCATGGCGTTGACTCTTGATGTGTTCGAACCAAAGCACAAGAACGGCGCGGCTATTGTGTTCATCGTGAGCGGTGGCTGGCTCTCAAGTCATGACGATCCGACTATGGTTCACGTCGCACCCGAGGCTTACGTCCCCTATCTTGAGCGCGGATATACGGTCTTCGCAGTGGTTCACGGTTCTCAACCCAACTTCGCGATTTCCGACATAATCCTTGATGTGCAGCGTGCGGTCCGATTCATTCGACATAGCGCCGCTCAGTACGGAGTTGACCCCAACCGATTCGGCATTCTCGGTTCGAGTTCCGGCGGTCAATTGGCGCTCATGGTTGCGACGCAGGGCGCTCCAGGTCCGGCCACATCCACTGATCCTGTGGATCGCGAGAGCAGCGCAGTCCAGGCGGTTGCGTGTTTTTTCCCTCCGACAGATTTCTTGAACTGGGGTAGCCCTGGATTTGACGCTGTGGGCCGCGGGCCTATGTCTCCTTTGGTAAGCGCGTTTGGATCGTTGGCCGATACGGAAATCGGCCGGCAGGCCATCGGAAGGCAAATTTCTCCCATTTATTTCGTCACCTCAAGCCTCCCCCCGGTATTGATCGTGCACGGCGACGCCGACGTTGTTGTGCCCCTTCAGCAATCTGAAAGCTTTGCCGCGAAAGCTAGAGAAGTTGGAGCCCCAATGGTCAAGATTATTGTTCGACCAGGCAAAGGACATGGTTGGCCCGATTTTTGGAGATCCAAAGAAGACGTCGAAGCATTTGCCGACTGGTTCGACCGCTACCTAGGAGGCCCGTCCGCACAACAGAAGCCGATACATTAAGGGGTGTGGTCAGTAAAGTATGTTTGTTGCTCATCCGAGCGCACGCTTTCAGCTATCAGCCCTACTTACGGAATGATAGTGTCGAGGTAGAAACGTTCAAGCTGAATGTGTAAGGAAGTCCATCCGGCCGCCATCCGCGGCCAGGGTTTGGGCTGTTATAAAATTGGCTTCGTCAGAACTGAGGAACAGCGCGGCATTTGCGATGTCTTCAGGTCGTCCCACTCTGCCCAGCATAGCTCGCCTTGAGGCGTCTTCTACTCGTCGGGAAACTTCGGCTTCGGACAGAACTTTGACCTGAAGTGCCGTGTCGGTTGCGATAAAGCCCGGCGCGATAGCATTCACGGTAATGTTATAGGGTCCCAACTCCAGAGCGGCGCGTTTCGTCAAAGTAATCAGGGCCGCTTTAGTTGCGGCGTATGCGCTGGTGCCTGAAAAGGCGGTCCCCAAGCCTGCGAGTGATGAGATGTTTAGAATCTTGCCATATTTTCTTTTCATCATCCCTTTGCCCGCAGCCTGAATACAGAGGATCGTCCCTTTCAAATTTACGCCGAGCATAAAATCAAGGTCAGACATGGAAGCATCCATGATAGGCGCGAGCCTACCAATACCCGCATTGTTAACCAAAATGTCAATGGAGCCAAGCTCTCTCTCAACTTCCCCCACTATTTGGTTTACCTGCGATGGTTGGGAAACATCCGCCTGGACACACATTGCCTTGCCGCCGAGCGCAATGATAGTTTGGCTAATTTCGGCTGCTAAACCTGAATTTGTAAAATAATGTACGGCAATGGAGGCACCTTCCTCCGCGAAACGTAGTGCGATGGCCTTGCCTATTCCTCGAGACGCGCCTGTGATTAATGCCACCTTATTCTCTAATCTGAGGTTCATTGCTTCGTTGGCGCTCCCCACCCCGAATGTCTGCCCACCTTGTTTCGCTGTTAAACCGCAAATGTGCGCGACTATGACTTTTCTATTGCGTTCAGTGGATACTCAGCTCTTCGCGGAATCGCGCGCTACGCTCAGTATCCTCAGACTTCTGCTTTCCGTAAAGCAGCCCATACCTCTGTATATATTCTTGTGCCCGGGGGCGGTCGCCCAGCTTTTGATAAGCCTTGCCGAGCTGGAAGTACACTAGAGCGTACTGCGGATCAATCTTGATTGCGGTCTCCAGCTCCTGAACGGCCTCGGTAAGCTCGCCCTTCTTTAGCAACAATGTGCCGAGGTAGTAGTGGGAATTCGACATGAGCGGCGCAAGCTGAACGCATTTCTTGAGCGCAGTAAGCGCTTCTTCAGTGCGGTCCAACTTGTCCAGTTCAATGCCGTAGAATAAATATGCCTGTGGAAGCGCGGGATTGATTCGCAATGCCGTTTCGTATTCTCCTATCGCACGCAGTTGCTGATCCATCGCGGACAACATATTTCCAAGTAGAATGTGAACTTCCGGCAAGCGTGGCCACCGTTTCGAGGCTGTCTCCAAGAGCTGCTCCGCATCTCTAGCCGAGCCGAGCTTGTCGAGAACCGTTGACAGAAACAGATAGGTCCACGTTTCATTGGGGAATTTTTGGTTGGCCCTCACGAGCAGCAGCCTAGCCCCACCCAAATCACCGTTCTCAAATAGAATATGTGCCAACCGAAAGAAGGACTCGGGGCGATGTGGGTCCAGCTTTATCGCTTTGTCCAACTCTAGTGCGGCCTTAGCTGGGTCGCCATTCTTCTGCAGCGCACGACTCAGGACCACATGATACTGAGCATTCCCCGAGCATGGCGTCGACTCTGCTTCCAGTGTATGCAGACTATCTTTGAACTGGCCGTTCTCAATTTCTTCTTGCAGCCGAGAGAGCCACTGGTCGCTGCAGAAAGTACTTCCTTGGTTAGGAGAGATTGCTCCATTACCAGCGATCGATTCTTGTCGCGTGGGTGATTGCGCCGCTGCGGAGTTTAGACAACATAGACATGCCAGCACGATCACCGCCGCACAATTGATACGAACTTTTTCGAGAATTGACTGCCAGAAGTGGACTTCCCTCCGGACAACGACGGTACCCTTATGTCCACGGTTTGGAATATTGCCCGCCTCGGCGTAAGCGTGATCAATGGTCTCTCTCCACTTTTCGATATGGACGCATTCCATTCTCACACTCAATCCTCATCCTCGTTGACGAGTTCCAAGACTGTCACCGAGAGTATCCAATTGACCTCAACTGCTCCTCGAAATTCGTGGGTAACGCTGCCAATGGTTTATCCGCGGAACGGCCCGCGAATTTGACGAGGTTAAGAAGCAATCGATCCGCCGCCGGATTCTGATCCAGTTGGTCGAGTACTGGGAACGTATTTACAAAGAATTCTCCCTCTCCAAACTTATATATCCCTAAAAGAATCCCCGAAGCGTAGCTAGGGGCGATGTCTGGAACCCCATAGCCTACGGCGAACGCCGCAGCAACAACTTCGGCCGGTGTCTCCTGTTTCTCAAATAAAAAGTGCGGTATGAGCTGGCCATAGTAATACCAGTCTAAAATAGCCTTCGATTGCATTCCTTCAAAGATCGGGTGCGCTTTAGCCACGCATTCCTTGTGATACAGATGATCTATGAATTGGTAGCATCGGCCTTTGTCCGCCAGCGGCAACCAACCGGTAGAATCCTTATCGCGTTGCAGGGCTTCATGCGAGAGAAAAATCGCCGTGCTTCCTTGAGCCATTCGACGAGCCAAGTCCGTCCAGTCGTTCGGATCTGCACCAGCCTTTGTGAATCGTCCGACCAGGATAACCTCGCGATGAGTAGCTGCTCCAGGTCGAAGTGGCTCGCATGTTACGCCGTGCTGTCTTAGCCATCCCTGGGTTTTCTCGTCGATTCCCCACACCGAGACTGTCTGGCTTAGCTGCGGCAAGGACGCCGGATCTGAGAGATAGAACTGCCACGACCTTCCCAGCGGTGCCCCACCTTTTTCGAGATCTGCCACTAGCTCGTATGAGCCCGCCGGTCCGTTTAATGTCACCTCGTCGTTCAAGACAGGTACCGCGAGGAGCCCGTCCTGTCCCGCAGTGGGCTCTGGGATTTTCACCACTGCGGCTCGTTCCCACACATTGCCGCTGGGACCGCTTATGTGAAACCGCGCAGGATACGCTCCCGGTTGTAGCACATCTTCGGTCGCCAAGACAGCTTCCACCCGGAAGGGACGTCCCACGTAGTTGTGGGTAGCGTTAACGAACAGGCACCACCGGAGCGGCCACCATCCATCCTGCAATGCGTCCATAACCCCGGGTTTCCAGTCGCGCCAGAATCGCCAGAGTCCTTCCCCGGTCATCGCATGGTCGAGCATTCCGGTTACGTTGAAGCCGCAGAGATGAGGATTAGATCGGACAAGATTGAATCCAAGAAGCCGATGACGAGCCATCCGCCGTTGGCTATCGCTGAGCATATCTTCCGGAAATGGGTACACTCCCTCCATCCCAAAACGTTTCCAGTCCGCGATCAGTCCGTCCGCCATGGAACGCATCAGCTGAAAATCCTCCAGGTCTGACCGCGCGCCAGCCTGCTCGTACATTCCCGCTTCGTGGATTGCATTCATCAGGCTGCCAATGCCGTACTCTGATAAAAAAATCGGCTTACTATCCTGTCCCAGCGTTCGTGCGAACTCTTCTGATTCGTGTGTTTGGGGAACTATGGGATAGAAGTGGAAGTCGCCGGAACCCACGCCCGATGGGTACTTTGTCGCGATCCGGCCGCCTGCGTGTGATTCGTTACCCCATAGACGTTCCCATTCGGCAGAGCCGGGATTACTCACGGTTCCAATGCTGAGGTCGCCATCAAATCTTCCGCTCGACAAGAGCACCACCCGCGTGTCGTCTAGGGAGCGGACCAATCCTAAGCTTTCAACGGCATGACGAAAAACCGGCCCATCGCCGGTCTCGTTTAGTAGCTGCCATACGGTCAGGCAGGCATGATTACGGTCTCGAAGAATCATTTCCCGCGTCGAGCGGTCCCATCTTTCTTTCATCTTCGGAGAGTCTTCAAGCAACCAATCCGCATAGGACTCTTCAAGCACCATGAGTCCGATTTCGTCGCAAAGATCCAATTGATACGGATACGCCACACCGATAAATCGAACAATGTTGAAGCCGGCAGCCTTGGCATACAGCATGTCTTTACGCAATAGATCGGGCGCACTGTCCGGCGGAAGTATCTGACCGATAGGACAATGATTTCCAGTGTGTGTACTGCGCAGGAAAATGCGCTTGCCATTCAATCGAAAATATCCGTTCACCACGCGAAAGTCACGAAACCCGCAGCGAGTCGAAACCTCGTGAAATCCGCCAGCGCCTTCAATTTGGAGGCGAGCCGTCACGCGATATAAGTACGGGTCCTGAAGGTCCCAACGGCGAAACTCCTGGAGATTTAACTCGGCGCTGACGGGGGTGTCTCCCGCCGCAACTTCAACATCATGAGAGATGGAGGAAAGTGTTTCGCCCGTTGTGGACGGAGCCACCTTTAGATGCAAGCGCCCGCGCATGGCTCTGCCCAATGCATTTCGGAGGTTCGCTTGCACTCGGATACTACCGGTCTTCCAATCGGGACGCACGAACAAGTCTTCCACACATGCGGCTGGCACTAGCATTAGAGTGACTGATCCAATAATGCCGCCGCTGTCGTATGATGCACCGCTAAAAAAGGGGACGAACTTATTGCGATGAGGTGTCTGCTTTAGAACAATCCCATCAATCGGCTCGTTATCGGGATTCAATACTCGTACCGCAACCAGATTCGTAGCGTTGGGCTTGATAACTTCGGTTACATCCAAAACAAACGGTGTTTCACCGCCTTCATGCATGCCAACGTGAACGCCGTTTACCCAAACATCCGCCAGATAATCTACGGCGTCGAAGCGCAAGAGAAATCGTCCGAGGTGTTGGGGGTGGACTGGAGCACTAAATTCGCGCCAGTACCAAGCCACTCCGTGATACGCAGGAAATACCTCTTGAATGATGGATGGTACCTTGACTTTCTGTCCGCCGGACATCGCCCGAGCAAACCAGTGCCGTTCGCGCCCCACGTTTTTCGGGTCCGTTGCAATCAGCCATTCCCCATCCAGTACGGTCGCCGTGTTCGGAGCCTGGGAGGCTGCGCTAGAGCGTGCGGCGCCTCGCGCGAGAACGTCTGCCGCCGCTGGTATGGTCGTGACTCCGAGGACAGCCCCGCCTACGCCCACGCCTGTCCCGACTTGGGCCGCTTGTTTTAGAAACTTTCTACGGTCTATGACCTTGCCGAGATCGCTCATAGGAGCCAAGTCCTTTCAGTTACACGAAGGTGTCTCGTAAAAGTACGCCAAACCTATTGCGTCATTACCACGTTCAATTATGGTCACGATGTTCGGGCCCGGCGGCTCCCATCACCCCTTTATCCAGCAATGTGGCCTTTGACAGATAACCGATCTTCCTTAATTGATCGTCAAAGTTGTCAGGAAGTGGTGTGATCGGTTTATCTGTGGATGAAGCGACATAGTTAATCAGATTGAGCAGAAGGCGATCCGCCGCTGGGTGCGCGTCAAGATTCTCGAGAATGGGAAAGGTATTCACGATGAACATGCCGGCTCCCATTGGCGTAAAGCTGTCGTTGCGTACCGAGCAATGATAGGAGCCTAGCAATACTCCCGACGCGTAAGCGCCATAGAAGCCTACCGCAAAGCCTATTGCCGCCACATCGTCAGGTGCAGCCAATCCATCGAAAGCATAGTGAGGAATCATGGGGCCGTAGTAGTCCCAATTCATAATTCCCTTTGCCTGTAGTCCCTCAAAAAGAGGATGTGGCTTCGCTACACATTCCTTGTGGTATATCGAGACGTCATCAAATCGGAAGTAGCGAGTCTTAGGCGAGAGCGGTAACCACGCTACCGGGTCTTCGCCGCGCTGGAATGCCGCTGGTGATAAGAACACAACCGCGCTTCCTTGTGCCATTCGTTGCATGAGATCTTTCCAAGCGTTCGCATCTGATCCGATCTTTGACACATCACCGACAAGAATGATTTCTCGCCGGCCCGGCGAGACTCCTGAGAAGCGCCGGGTATCTAAGCCATGAGACTTAAGCCATCCCTCAACCTTCTGATCAATCCCCCACAAACTTACGGAATGCTTCATTGTGGGCAGCTGATCTGCATCGGACACAGTGAGTTGAAGGCTTCGACCTGAAGGTGCGCCGCCAGCCTCTAGATTCGCCACGAACTCATACTCTCCCGGCGGTCCATCAAGCGTAACCTCTTCCGACAACACTGGTACTGCGAGCGGGCCGTCCTGTCCGGCTGGGACTTCAGGAATTCTCACGCTAGCCTGTCGTTCCCAGGCGATCCCACTCGGACCGCAAATACGGAATCGCGCGGGATACTCGCCCGGCCGCAGCACATCCTCAGTGGCTAACACCGCTTCCACGACTAGTTTTCGACCCACGTAAACGTTGGCGGGCTCGACGAATAGACACCAGCGAAGAGGCGCCCAGCCATCTGCCACAGCGTCCATCGTTTCTGGCTTCCAGTCACGCCAGAAGCGCCAAAGACCTCCTCCCGTCAGCCCTTCATCCACCATGCCCGTGACACTGAAACCGCATAGTTTCGGATTCGAACGAATCAAATCGAAACCCTGGCGACGATAGTGCGCCATGACTCTCTGGGAGTCCCGTAACATATCTTCGGGAAATGGATATGCAGAATCCAGCCCGTAACGAGTCCAATCGATCTCGACCCTCTCTGCCATCGAGCGCATAGGCACATAATCCTCGGCTTCCGGATCGGCCCCAACTTGTTCATACATTCGAGCCTCATGAATGGCATCAATCTGGCTGCCGGTTCCATATTCCGAAATGAACACTGGTTTGCTGTCATGCCCTAACGTGCGCATGAATCGATTTATCTCGGGCGTTTGTGGTACCTGAGGGTAGATGTGGAAATCGCCGGAGCCCAGAGTAGAAGGGTATCCAGAAACATTCCATCTTGGAAGGCGCGGTGCACCCGGCGCTTCCTTGCCCCAAACGTGCTCCCATTCCGAGCTTCCCGGATTGCTTACGGAGCCAATACTAGGATCGCAATCGAATCGACCACTGGATAGCGTAACCAGGCGAGTGTCGTCGAGAGATCGAACTAGCGGCAGAGTCCCTACTGCATGACGGAAAATTGGTCCATCATCGGTCTCGTTCAGCATCTCCCAGATGGCCACACTGGGATGGTTCCGGTCGCGAAGAATCATCTCACGCGTGGAGCGGTCGTATCTTTCTTTCATTTTCGGCGAATCATCGAGTTTCCAAGAGGCAAAGCTTGATTCGTGCACCATCAGACCGAATTCATCGCACAGATCTAGTTGGTACGGATAAGGAATACCAACGATGCGGACGAGATTAAAACCGGCCATTTTGGAATACAGCATGTCGCGCCGCAGCAGGTCTGGCGCTTGACTTGGAGGTAGTCTCTGGCCAATGGGGCAATTGCTCAGAGTAATGGTACTCCGTATAAAAATGCGTTTGCCATTGAGCCGGAAATACCCCTTCTCCACGCGAAGTTCGCGAAAGCCACAACGCACGGAGGTCTCATCGGAAGAATCGCCCTGCGCCGTGTTTACCCGCGCCGTAACACAATAAAGGAAGGGGGTTTCCAAATCCCACAACCGCGGGTTGTCAACCTGGAGTTCAGCCTCCACCAAGCTGTCAGATACTGGGAGCTGGCGCTCAACCCTGGCGGTTGTCAGGACATTGCCACCTGCCACAGTCGCAACTTCAAACTCGAACAATCCGCGAACCGGTTGCGCTGTCGCGTTACGAGCGGTGGCCTGAATTCGGATTTTTCCGGTTTTCCAATCAGGCCGCACGAAGAAATCTTCTATGCGCACGGCTGGTGCCATCAGCAGTTCAACCGAAGCGATAATGCCGCCATAATCAAATAGGTTTCCGTTCCAGAAGGGCACCGCCTTGCAAAGACGCGGAGTCCCGTTCAGAGCTATTCCATCAATTGGTTCATTGGTTGGATTCAGGACCCTTACCGTCAAACGATTCTCAACGTTCGTCTTGACCGACTCGGTCACATCCAGCACGAACGGCGTTTCGCCGCCTTCATGTCCACCTACATGAATGCCATTGACCCAAGCGTCTGCCAGATAATCCACTGCCCAAAACCGCAACAGATAACGTCCGTTTGGGTTCGGGTTGGTGGGAGCCGTGAAAGACCGTTCATACCAAGCAACTCCGTGATAGGCAGGGAACGGTTCCTGGATTACACCGGGTACTCTGCCGAGGGTAGTACCCCGCAGATTGGCAGCAAACCACTGTTGGTCCCGTCCTACATTTTCGGGATCTATCGCAATGAACCAGTCGCCGTCCAACGTGAGGATCGGTATCCCGACCGTCGCTTCTTGGCCGGATCCGGACCTTGCCGATGCCGCTACCCGGCCAACAGGCAACGAGCCGGCGATACCTAGGCCGACTCCGATTTGCGCGGCATCCTTAAGAAACCGTCGTCGCTCCATATGAGTCGCTCCTTCGAAGTCAAATCTCCTCAGGTGAGCCTGTTGGCATTCCAATAACCCTGTCCGTCAGTGTCGTCGAAAAAACCCAAGGCCAAAGAAGCGGCGTTGGAGCGGTAGAACGCGACTAAAATCAGAACTCAGAAAATATATTTCAAGCTCACTTGAACTATTCTTGGATCACCGGCGCTGGTTATTTGGCCGAACACGCCAGAGGCCAGATTATTGACAGGAACGCCAAAATTAACCCGGTTAAACGCATTGTAAAACTCGGCGCGGAATTGCAATCGACCAAACCTATCCCCGAGTGGGAAGTTCTTCATTAATGCAAGGTCCGTATCCACGTAAGCAGGTCCCACCATAAGGTTTCTCATCGAATCGCCGGTTGTCCCGAGAGTCGCCGTGGCGAACGCCGCAGTGTTGAACCACTCCTTTACCCGCTGTTGCCGCGGGCGGCTATTGGAAAGTTGTGGATTCCCGACCAGATCGGCCCGGTCCTGACCTATCCCGTTTAATGAACTGCTGACGCCATTCGCAATTGAATAGCGCGGACCACTCTGGAGGTCAGTAATGCCCGAGATTTCCCATCCGCCCAGGACTTGTTTAACCACCCCCCCGTGGCTGCTAAACGGGGTCGGTAGATCGTAGACGTAGGAAGCCCGAAAAACATTAGCCAAGTCATAGTCTGAGGGGCCTATGTTGCAGGATTGACAGAGCGGATTTGGATAGAAACTCTCGCTTCCGTTGGCAAATGTAGAGCTAGTGTCAGTCGCTCGGGACCGGGTATATGCCACCGAGAACAGCAGGCCATTTCGCATCCGGTACTTCCCGGTTAATTCCAGCGCATTAAACTGTGCCCTACCCGAGGAGCTAAATTGTTGGATTCCGGCATAGGTTCCGGGATAGATGCGGCGCGAATTTACATTGGCGGCGGTCGAATAGGGCTGTCCCGTAGTCGGATCTGTCCCCGGGATGTAAATCGCCGGATTGATCTCGAGATTTTCGTAAAGTCCCACGGAGTTCTTCCCCACGTAGGATGCTTCCACTAATAATGCCTCTGTAACTTGATGCTGAACGTCTGCGGTCCAACTCTGAATGAGCGGATTACGCAAGTTCGGGGCATAGCTTTCGCCGTGTATCGGCAGCGTAAAAGTTGGAGTGGCGCTCTGATATGCCCGGTATGGCCATGGATTCGGAAAGCCTTGGTAGGTGTTGGAGGTCCCGCCACCGGGATCAAAGAAAGATTCGCCAAAAACGAAGGGTTGAACCGCCCCGCCTATCAGGCCGATGGCATTAATAAGGTCGTGAAAAACACCGTAAGACATGCGAATAGAGGTCTTGCCGTCTCCTCGTGGATCGAAGGCGAAACCGATCCGCGGCTCGAAATTATTAGTGTCGGTGGAATACCCGCCTGGCGGGACACCCTTATCGCCGGCGTACACTGAGCCTGCGGGAGCCGTCGGGTATCTGGTGGATTGTTGACCAAGCCTAAAAATTCCAAGCTGACCCGTCGAACGCCCTCCATTTATCCATGGGGTTTGAACGAAATAACGCAATCCCAGATTCACCGTGAATCGCCGCGAAACTCTCCAGTCGTCCTGAAAGAAACCGGAGTACTCCCAGTCATGGTAGTCAGCGCTTCCGGGCGAGTCGCGCGAATAGTTACTGGGCCGACCGGTCAGGAAATCGGCGATGGGATTCCCTGTAATGGAACCGTCAAAAGTAAAGCTTCCATTAGTGAGGAATGACGCGTTTATATGTTGTAGTAAATGGTTAATCTCCAGGCCTGCCTTGAAGCTGTGGGGACCGTGGATCCATGTCACTATATCGGCACCCTGGCGATTGAACGTGCTTTCCTTAAAGTCCAGAACCCCCACAGTAACCAGGCCAAAAGACCCTGCAACGTTGAAGTCCGGGTTTTGATTGAGAGTTGTCGGATCCTGAATGTAGCTGGTGTCTCCCCACTGGTTAAGATTCTTTTGCGGGTCGAGAGGAGAAATCGTGTCTTGAGTCTTGAAGTAAGATAGCCGAAGTTGATTCAATAGGGTCGACCTGAATGTGTGTGTCTCGTGAATAGTAATGGATTCCGTGCGGGTAGGGGTTGTGGCACCGCCCCAGCCGAGGACGCCACTGTTGAAAAAGGGTGAGTTCGTAGCCGTGTGGTCCCAGAGCACGCTGCCGCTTAACACGTCGTTGGAAGTGACGTTAAAATCGCTCTTAAGCACGAGTTGGTTGTTGCTGACCGTCTGTGCGCCTACTTGGTGCAGGAATCCGTCCGCACCGGGTAAGGGCAGGACGGCATTCATGACGGCCGTCGTGACAGGGTCAAAACGCCTGGGGTCAATAAAATACAGTCCTTGAGCATTTGGGGGGATTGGCAAGCCGGTGGTGGGATCCTTGAGGGGAGTCGTGAAGAAACCAGCCCGCTCCTGGGCGTTCGGGGTTATTGCCGAGGTTGGAGGCAATTGTTCGCGGATCCGCAACCCTTGGTAAGAACCGAACCAGAACAACTTGTTCTTGATGGCAGGGCCGCCAACGGTAAAACCAAATTGATTCTGTTTCAAATCGGACTTTTGGGCTCCCGGATAATTGAGGAACCAGTTCTTGGCGTTCAAATCTTTGTTGCGCAAGAAATCCCAGGCGGACCCATGGATTTGGTTCGTTCCAGACTTGATCACCGCGTTGAATATGGATCCCGCGGTCCGGCCATATTCGGCGCTGAACGTGTTGGTAATGAGATTGAATTCCTGCAATGCGTCCGGATTAGGCAAGTTTTTGCCGACGCCGAATGTGGAGTCCTCATAATGCCCGCCGTCGACCAGGTAATCGTTTTCATTCTCTCGGGACCCGTTTACCGACAGTTCGGACCCCGACCGGTTTGTCATGAATTGTGGCACGCTGATAGCAGTTACACCCGCCGCCAGTTCGGCGAGGGCAGCTGGGTTGCGTCCATTCAAGGGAAGCTCCGTAACTTGCGCCTGCTCGACCACCGTCTCGAGACTGGAACCGCGGGTATCGACCAGTGGGGGTGCGCCCGATACTTGTACCGTTTCAGTTGTCGAACCGATTTTAAGCGACGCGTCCACGCGGGCGTTTTGGTTCACATTAAGATCGATTCCCGTCTGCACAAACTTTTCAAAACCCTGGGCCTCGACCGTCACCATGTAACTGCCCGCTATAGGCAGCAGCGGAACGAGGTATTCACCGTTTGGGCCGGTGGTTGTAGAATATGTCCGGCCTGTAGATACGTTGGTGACCGTCACCGCTGCATTTGGTACCCCCGCGTTCGAAGGGTCGGTAACGTTTCCGAGCACGGTAGCGCTGGTGATCTGAGCCAATGCGTTTGAACTCGTGCCGATCCAGCATGCAAGAGACATCACAACGATGCTGGCGAAACGCACGACTTGCCTACCGATCCGATTGCAACAACTCAATTCTCTGGACGCCATATATTTCCCCCTTTAGCTAGTGGCTTCCCTTGTAGTTATGTCCAGAACAAACTGTCAAGAACGTTCAATACTGTGAACGGAAAGACCTCGTAACTCCAAGAAATCGGATATTCATCAGGACGCGATCTTATCCATGGACACTTTATCTGGGCTGGCTGATACAGATTAATCTTGGTTCTGACTTCAAGAGTTTGAACGCTTCTCGGCCCCAAGTGCCGTCAGCGATTGGCTTCTAGTTGTCTACTCACCCATTTATGCGGCTTGGCCAAATCCGTGACCGACTTGGCCGCCGTTCGCACTTGGGATTTTTGAGAATGAAAACATTTGCTGTGGTGGGATCAGCTTTTAGGGTTAGTCGTCCAGGAGAACTTTGCACGTCGCGACATATGTATAGCCAATCTTTTTCAATTGACCATTCGAGTCGTCGGGAAGCGGAGTGGCCCGCTCGTCTACAAATTCGACTGCCTTCTTGATGAGTTTGACCAAGAAGTACCTATCCCGATTGAAGCAAATCTGTCTGCGCGAAACGCGAAGCGATACGATCCAGCAAGAATACACGAGGCGTAAGCGCCCAAAAAGCCTACCTCCGGCGCAGCCACATCATCGGACGCTGTCCGGTCAAAAAGATCCTTGGAATCATGGGGTCGTATCCATAATCCCTTGTGGTCTATTTACATTCAGGAAGCCAGCACTGTCTTTTCTGGGCATCCGCAGCCATCGTCGCTTCCACATAAATCAACACTCCGCAAATCAGTCCTCCGGTTTTCGCCTTTCCGACACATTTTCCATCGCGATTGTCGCTGCGTTTGAAGGACACGGAGTGGCGTGGAAGTGACATTGCCTAAAGCGAGTTATCTGGGACATGATATTTCATGGTTACCGTCTTTACCTCCGTGTACTGCTGAAGTCCGTACTCACCTAATTCGCGGCCCATACCAGACTGCTTAAATCCGCCGAAAGGAGCGCCCGGATCGAAGACGTTGTAACAATTTACCCACACTGTCCCGGCTCTGACCGCATTGGCGATTGCATGTGCTTTGCCGATATCACGCGTCCAGACAGCGGCCGCGAGTCCATACATGGTAGCGTTTGCGCGGGTCGTGACTTCATTAACGTCCCTAAACTTAATAATGCTCATCACCGGTCCGAAAATTTCTTCTCGAGCGATCTTCATATTGTCCTGCACGCCCGCAAAAACCGTCGGCTCGACAAAGAAACCCTTGTCACCGACTCGTTTGCCTCCAGCAAGGAGCGATGCGCCTTCTCTCTTTCCCGATTCGATAAAGGACAGTATCTTGTCGAGCTGCGCCTGATCTATCTGCGGACCCTGCTCAGTGTTGCGATCAAATGGATCCCCGACCGTCCGTCTCTGTACCCGTGCAACGCTCCGTTCCACAAATTCGTCATAGCATTTCTCTTCCACGAAGAGCCTGGAACCAGCAGTACAACACTGCCCGTGATTGAAGAACAATGCGAGGTGCGATCCTTCGATAGCCTCGTCCATGTCAGCATCAGCAAAGACAATGTTGGGGCTCTTGCCTCCCAGTTCGAGCGTGACCCGCTTCAGATTGGATTTCGCCGCAGCTTCCATAATTAGGTGTCCGACCTCGGTCGATCCAGTAAACGCCACTTTGTCCACATCCATGTGTCGCGCGATCGCGGCACCGGCGGTAAATCCGAAGCCGGGAAGAATGTTCACGACACCGGGGGGAAATCCAGCTTCACACACAAGTTCGCCAATTCGCAACGCGGTAAGTGGCGTCTGCTCAGCGGGCTTCATTACAACCGTGTTACCGGTCGCGAGCGCGGGCGCAAGTTTCCAAGCTTGCATCAGCAATGGAAAATTCCACGGGATGATCTGGCCCACCACACCAACAGGTTCGTGACGCGTGTAACAGAAATAATTCCCCGCGATGGGAATGGTCTTTCCCTGCAGCTTATCGGCCCAGCCGGCATAGTACCGGTAAGTGGCGATAGTCAGCGGAAGATCGGCGGCGCGAGCCACGTGACACGGTTTCCCATTGTCCAGTGTTTCCAGACGCGCAAGTTCATCCGCGTGCGACTCAATCAGATCCGCCAACCGGCCCAGCAGGCGGCCCCTCTCAGTCGCGGACATCTTTCTCCAAGGGCCGTCAAAGGCTTTTCTGGCGGCTTTAACGGCAAGATCGACGTCAGGGGCATCAGCCTGAGCGACTTGACAGATTTCCTCTCCAGTGGAGGGATTTGTCGTCGCAAAGGTCTTTCCAGATTGACTATCAATCCATTCATTGTTCACCAAAATTCTTGTTTGCAATGGTGGCGGCAGTTCTACCCGCGGACGAACACCGATCATGACTTCTCCTTACTATCTGAGGACTAGCCTCTAATCCCGGGTGTTGAACTTCTTGATGTTTCCACTCGCTGCCGAATTTGACGAGCATTATCGCATATCGAATTCGCCTGCCCGGCAATTCAAAATCGCACTCCCCGGTTTAGTACTCGTAAAGAAATCAAGGGATTCCATGCGGCGTGGCACTGCCAATCCGCGTGTAAATCAGCAAAGCAGAATCCGGCGCTTGTTTTAATTGGATTTCGACACCATGGTCGGTCAATTCTTTCCCGGAGAATTCATGGCTGCCTGGAATGTCGAGATTGCTCACGCTATACCAAGCAGTCGGATCTAAGCCCTGAAGTTTGAACCGCCCGGTATCGTTGGGATTTCGTGATCGCCGGAAAACTTCTACAAAACCTTCTCCAGCCTCAGGGCGATCAAATTGCATTGCCGCCCAAACATCATCCGCGAGGCTGTAAGAGGTCAAGGGGTAGAAGTCGCCATAATAGTTCGCGGCAATGGCACGCCACTGCTGGATCATTAAACGTAGCGCGTCATAATCAAGATCGGTACGACGGAGATCCCATGTTGTGATAATGGCAGGAGTCATTTGACTGCGAAATACATATGGATTTAACCCGCTGACGCCTGTACCAAAATAAGGAATCCACTGGGAGATCCCGTAAGTCTGCATCTGCTGGCTGATAGGCTCGACCGGTTCCAACAGATAGTCGCTGCGGGTGAGCGGCACCGCTCGAAGAAGAGTGTCTATGTCGTTGCGGCGACCGCCGCTCGCGCAAGCGTCGAGCAGCATGTCTGGATGTCGGCGGCGTAATTCGTCCCAATAAGCGAGAAATCCTGTGACGTATCGGATCTCCGTTATCCCCTGTCGATCTTTCGCATCATTGGCGCGCCAGTAGTTTAAGGGATCCATGTTGAAATCCTGCCGATACAAATCGACACCCTGCTCGTTGATGATCTGGTCGATGTGGTTGATGAGCCACTTTAGTGCATCTGGATTGCCGAGATTCAATAAGCGCCAAGCGGGGTCGTAGAGTTGGCCCGCCGGGTTCGGCGGCGGCGTGAGCAGCCACTCTGGATGATGCTCGTACAACCAAGTTCCCTTGGTGACGCGCTCCGGTTCAAACCATAAAATAATTTTGATTCCATTGGCGTGGGCATGATCGCTCACAGCCTTTAGCCCGCTTGGGAAACGCTTTGTATCCACTTCCCAAGTTCCCACGTTCACCCAGCTCCCATTGTTGGGATACCAACCTGCATCCATCCAGAAGTAATCGGGCTTGAGACCTTCGGCCATATAGCGGTCGATGAACATGTTTTCATCGCGGTCTGTGGCTTTGGTCATTTCTATGTATTCTCGCGAGGTGTTCCCGGCCATTTGCGGCGGCGGCAGTTTACCTCCTGGATGCGGCATATTGTGGGCTTGCATCCAGCGTCGCCAAATATTTTGCGAGCGTGTCCAATCGCCTTGCCAAAACTGCATGACGATGCGAGGTGTCCGAACTTCTTCACCCGGCAATAGCTTAAAATGCGTGAGTTCTTGCCCGATGCGCACTTGGACGCCATTCGAACCATCTCGCGCGAATTGACCAGCCCACTGGCCTGGCCATCCCACAACGATAATGGTTCCTCCACCTGGCATAGCCAAATTGAAGTATGGAAGATCTTTGTTAGAAGGTCGTCCGCCTTTCCCGCCCAGCTGTAACTCCGCGTTCGGCGGCAAAGGAGTTTCGTAAGGTTCATAATCCTCAGCCGTCGCAGGTGCTCCCTTGTTATGGTGCAGGAGAAACTCACCGTCTCCATCTCTTTCTATTCGGGTGTCCAGAGCTTGAATGCTTTCAAGAATGGGGGTGTCAGTGGTACCGGCGTTCTTGAAATAGAGTGTCCACTCGACTGTAGGAAAATCGTGATACTGCACCGCGATACAACGAACTTCGAGCCGGGTCTTTGGATCTCGATAAACTTGCGTGTACTCGGTACGTTGCGAATCAATTGATCGAGAGCTCTGCTCTAAATTCCAACTTTTCAGTAGCTCCTGCGATTTTGCGCCAGCATAAATAAATGAAAAGGGCGGATCGGAATTGTAATTCGAGGCCAAAGGCGCAATTGGCATATCGTCCAGATTAAGTTCTCTGCCGCTCACAAGGGTTACTTTCGCTTCCGCGAAATCCACTTGGTCCCACTCGGTACCGCCGTTTGTTCCCGTAACATGCAAAACGAAATCCGTGGCACCAGCCAAGTCAATGTCCACCGCCACCGCTGCCATCCCTTCTCGCATTATGGGTAACTGGAATTTTTCCTGGCCGTTCACCTCTACATCTACGGCCACCTTCCCGCGCCCTGCGCTCGAGTAGTAACTAACATCATTACTGTCGACCCCAACCATCGCGGTAAAGTGGGTGGCAGAAGCTGGGAGGTGTACTCTAATCGCCCCGACTGAGGGGCAGTGAATTCCGCGCACAAATGACTGGGCGGCAATTCTTAGCGGATAATTTTGTCGGGAGTTCTTGGCGAGCAATCCTGATTTCAGGTTTGGAAGCAGATAACCGCGATCCGGCAGGGGTTCCGGTTTCTGCTGAAATTTGGCAACGATCCACCGCCGCGCTTCCTGAAGTTCGGCCGATGATGGCTCTGGGGCAGCCACACATTGACAAGAGGCGACCAGAAGCACACAGAAAGATAAAAACAGTATGCGAAGTGTTCTCATCTAAACTCCAAAACGACAAAACCTCTGTGGCAACACAAAGCGATCACCAAGGTACGCCGAAGCGGCCTTTCTAGTGGGTGGCGAAAGCTAAATCAAAGCGCCTGCCGGCCGTTTGCCCAGCACGATATCGCGCGCAGCTTCGGCGGCCTGAATCTGCAGCAGTTCCGCGGCTCGCGTCGAAACGGAAGCGGCGTGACTAGTAAGAATTACGTTCGGCAGGGCACGAAGCGGACTGTCCGCGGCGAGTGGTTCTTTTTCGAAGACGTCTAGTCCGGCGCCCGAAATCTTTCCGACTTTCAAAGCCTCTACCAGATTCGCTTCATTAACCAGCGGACCGCGTGCTGTGTTAATTAGCAAAACGCCTGGTTTCATTTGCGCAATTGACTCAGCATTGATCATATGTCGGGTTTCCGGCAAGAGCGGACAATGCAGCGAGATGATGTCTGCCGTTCGCAATAAAGTGTTTCGGTCCACACGTTCGACACCGGCTGTGGCAAACACGTCTGGCAAGGGCCCGGGATCGAACGCGATTTGCCGAAATCGGAAAGGCTTTGCCTTTTCGGCCACTTTCCTAGCAATAGATCCGAAACCCACTAGCCCGAGCGTAAGACTGGAGAAGGCGGGTATGGGCAAAAAGGAGCCAATACCCCATCCTCCGCCCTTAATCTGGTCACAATCGTGAGCAATTCGACGAGCCAGCGACAGGATCATCGCCAAGGTATGATCGGACACTTCTTCCTGGCAGTAGTTTGGAACGTTCGACACCATACGACCGAGGTCTTTCGCAGCTTGTAAATCGATGTTGTCTACACCAATTCCATAGCGGACTACTCCGCGGACTTGCGGAAGCGCCTCAAGGACACGGCGTGTGATGGGGGCCCATTGTACGAGCAGAGCATCCGCGTGCACACACCTCCGAATGATGTCATCCTCGGTTTTGCAGTGTGGTTTAATTTCTTCGAGGGTAAAGCCTGCGGCCTTGATAACCTGCTGCTGCAATTCTACCGAAGGAAAAGCATGATCGGTAATAAGGACATTAGGCAATCTGTGCTCCTTAGGCGCCAATTCGGAAGTCGGATCTAAACGTCGCTAGCTGAACAATGGCGAACTCACTTTTGGAACGGGTCACATACGGTGTAGTGCACAAATAATTCTCAAACAACCTGTGCCCTAATGCATGAGGACGCCGAACTCAGGATTGTCTAGTATGTTCAATATTCTGGACAGTTCAAGGCATGTTCTTGGTATTGAACACAAACATCTTGAATTGCTTATGGTTATGTTTCGCACTAGATCGGGCGGCGACTATGCTGGAGCGAATCTCGGATGGAAAGGCGCAGTTTTGGGAGTATTTCGAACGCGCCTTTCCCAAAAAGAACCAGCAGATGAAATTGGATTACGGCGAACTCGATTTATCGGAGGCTATTGACGACTAGTGATATTCGGTAGCTCTATACGATTCGCGCAGCGGCTTGCCTAGCGTCCTCTTTAAATGACTCGAGATGACTTCGCGGAATGGCCGTCATCATCTGTCCGAATAACTCTTGCTTGCCGACTAGAAATGGCGGAATTTCAGTAAGGCGATGCTCTTTCACCGCGAATGCCTTAGTGACGCCCGGGTGATCTTGGGAGCAAACTAGGTACCCGACTCTGGGTTCATTATTGTTTGCGCTCATGAAAGTAGTCTAAACCCAAAATTAAGAGCTGTTGATTTCAAACCGCGCCACTACCAAATGGGAACACCCCTTGACTTCTGGAAACGGAATGGGAACAATAGCAAAATTTTATGGTGCTTACAGGGAAGTATAAGGAGCGACCAGGGCCTTGTAAATACAGCGTTTACGTTAGAACGGAAAAATGTCGTCGGTTCAATCCCGACCAGGTCCACCATAACCTATCGAGAGTACGACCATGGCAATCAAGAGCTCGATCAACCCGATTCCTTTCTCGCCACGAGAAGTTTTGCAAGTCGCCCTATCGCACATCCGGTTACGCATATTGCCCCTCCAAATAGTCACGGTCGCCGCTCATTGTTGTATCCAGTTCGAGCCGTCATATTCCCACACCTGAAAACGAGCGCTTGGCGTAACGACTAGCGCCATCCAGTTGAGGCTGCCGAACGTCGCTTGATTCGAAACAAATAAAACGAACCCGGACCCGGCGTAAGTGCAGGTGCTGCCGTTAGGAACACAAGGCATTCCACGAGCGTTAAAGCTGGGTGGCACGTTGGCTGGGTTAATTGGAAATGCAAGGTTTCCCAGATATGCGGCTTCACCAGGTGCGCCACTGCCGGGTCCTAAATGAACAGTAACCTGAGTCGGCACGCTTTCCTGCGGGTCACCGGGTACCAAAAGTCCGGGCGGCTTACTCTCATCAGAAAAGAAGGTGCTCCTCCCACTTACAACCACATTTTGAACTGAATAAAAACCATTCCCCTTCACTGCATCCATGCGAGCGTGCTGAAGGAGACCAACCAAATTCGTTCCCGCGTACCGCGTTCTTACCGAATTGACGGCGTTCATCAAGAGAGGAGGGACTATTGCCAGTAATGTCAGCATGATAGCTACGACTACGAGCATCTCAATAAGAGACAGGCCGACTTCTTTGCGGGTTACGTACTTTTTGGGATAGTTCATGTTTACCTCTTCAGCTATACCCTTGCGGCGTGCAACATCATCCTCTAGGGTTTATGCTCTTATTATGCCTTGCGCTGTGCAACAAGCATCGGTTGCTTTGGCGAACGTCGGTACCCTTTGGTAACCGTCGTTGTTCAGACGCTGCTATGCAAGTTCAACAAAAGAGAAAGGATTGGCTGGCTTTTTGCGAAATTTAAAATGGGAATGTTGGAGGCCGCTCAAACAGTAAGCAGGGTTAGCGAGGAGTGGTCAACCGAGACCGGGGGCAACTACTACACACTTACTTATGCGCCAAGTAATGAGAACTATGAGGGCAAGCTTCGCAAGATACATGTTCCACTTTCCACAAAGGGCTATCAACTGTCATATCGGCGCTCCTATGGACTACACTTGGTAGCTCAATCGAGGAAGTCGCACAATGCAAAGCCTCCCGCGCTCGAAATTTCGGCAGCCGCCTTCAACGCAGATGGTCAAATGTTGAACGGTCTCGTTGAGAATAGCGAACGCCCAAATCCTGAATCGGCCGGAACATTAAACTCGAGTGGAATGTATCGTTTGGAACAACAGATCAACGTGCCGTTGACCGCAACCTCAAAGCGCATTGCAGTGCGCGATACATCTACTGATCGCATCGGGGCGATGGAGATTCCGCTGCCGCTCGCGCCTGAGCCGTCAATAGTTTCAACTCCATCCGCAAATTCTGGGAGAATCTGCTAATTCTAAAAAGCCAGACTGAGTTTGACACATCCTCAAGTTGAAAGGCTGGTGGCCTATTCTAAATTTCGCGTTCTTCGCGAAATTTAGAGTGGGGATGCTGGAGGTCTATTTCAAAACACCAAACGGCTGTTAGCGAGGAGTGGATATCTAGTCAGAATGATCGCGCCATCGGGGGTGGTGGGAAGACTTTGTTCACCGCCAAACTTCCCCACTCAAGTTAAAACCTAGCTTGAGTGGGCCACCTGTGATCTTTCAAGAGGTTGTCCATTCGATCGGAAGCGGAGAAGCTGATTGTGACGAGCAATCCAGTTTCCGAGGACAGACCGAATGGACATCCACAAGAATGCCCGACTTACTCTTCGCAGTCGAGAGGCGTTGGTTGAAACCGTCATCGGCGGTATGACCTGCAGCCGTGCCGCAGCCAGCTTTCATGTGACTCCCAAAACCGCAGCGAAGTGGGTTCGCCGTTTTCAGAGCGAAGGAGCTGCCGGATTACACGACCGCTCTTCTCGTCCGCATCGCAGTCCGAGAGCCACTTCGTCTAACCAGAAGGGGTTGGTGGTTGAGTTGCGCCAGCAGCATCGTCCGGCCTATCACATTGCACGAAGCACCGGACTCAGCCCTGCCACCGTCAGCCGTATTCTGCAAAACGGCAAGTCCGCAGATGCCTGGGGGAAGATCCACCGCAAGCTCGATGATACAAATTCAGTGGCTGACGAGAGCTTGAATTACGCCTTCAGTGAGATCGGCGTAAACACGAAACAGTAACGCCGACGAGTTCAAAGCAGCTCAGGCGCTACACCGCCGTGATATTCGAAACATGTTTTTCCCGGGAGCGGTGCTCGAACCCGAAGAGCTGCGGTCGATATTGGCGCGAACAGGAGAGTATAGCGACAGAGAGCTTGAGAAATTGACTCTAGAGAATGTTCAACAGCATCTTCAGCGGCTCCGTAATCGAGATGCCAGTTTTGATTATCAAGTGACCTTCGTGCCACACGTAGAGCAACGCTCTTGGCAGAGCTCCTTGCCGGGCCTGATTGCTAGAGTGACAGATAGCGATAAGCAGATCGCACTTTGTGCGCGATGCGGGAATTGTGCCCCAATCAACCCCCGACGGAGATGTATCGGTTCCGGCAATAGATTCTTCTCCCGGTCTGGCACTGTGGCCCAGCCAACCTGCGTAGCTGCTCCATTTCACCTGGAGCTGAGAGTTCCCCAGTCCCGCCTCTTCACAGCACGCAACGCGATGCTAGTCACTGCGAAGACATCAGATACGCACAGGAGCGTGCCGCCAAATTGTGACTAATTGATGGGACTATTTGGGTCACATTCTCGGATTCATCGGTCTCACCGACGTGACATTCATTCACGCTGAGAACCAAGCGCGCCGCGATAGGTTTAGGAGCCGTAGCCTCTATGGGGAAGAGATTGCAGCGAGTCGCTAGCGGGCCAAGAAATCGTCACCAGAAAGGCCGAGTCATCGCGAGCTTCTACATCGTGCTTGATTCCGGGCGCGAGCGTGAGTATTTGTCCACATTTCAGATCCTGAAACTTCTCCTGTACGCGCAAACATAGCAGTCCTTGCAAAACGTGGATCGTGGTTGTCCCGTCCGTGTGGTGTTCTTTCATTTTCGCGCCGACCTCCATAGCGATGAGAATGACGCGAAGGTCATCGGCTTTGACTAGGAGCTTGGAAAATAAGCCTGACTGCCACGGCTTATGGTGCGAGAAGTGGACGAGCTCTTCCGCTAAATCGTGGGTTATACCGCAAAGAAGGCTGTTATCAAGAAAGCTGTCAGATGCCATCGGGATCACTCCATGCTTGCAGGATTAAAAGATAGGCACTCTCACTCGGTCATAGTTTCACCGTTCGGAGTCTGAGAGAGTTCGCGATGACCGATACGGAGCTGAAGCTCATGGCCGCAGCGGCAATCATTGGGCTCAGCAAGAGTCCGAGGAATGGATGCCAAAGTCATCGGCGGCACGATCATAGGCCGATCCCGCACCAAGCCTCCCCCACATATTCGCTCTTTTCTCTCGCTTTATGGGCGTCGATTGTCATCTCGCAAACAGGGTCTTTTAGAGTTGTCGGTTTCTCGTGCATTTGTTCTCCTGCCACATCTCAATGCTTACGGACCGTTCCGATAGAACTTTACAGCCAACCTGATCCGATCTGTGGTGCACCGCTGGCCGGTATTTTCGCAGTACGCGGTTTTCCTCTTCGGCGAAATGGCTGTTGGCTGGATTAGAGTAAGAAGCGGAAATCTATTTACATCGAAACCTTCGCGAATCGATATCCTCTTTCCATAATTGGAAACCACCTCGGAACGCGTTCTGATTATTGCCTTCGCGGGTCCCGGGCGGCAGCTTTTTCAATTTTTTAACGTTGCCGCCTCCGAGCACGACTTGGTCCGGTTCCAATGCCGCGCGCAGTAACGCGACAACTTTTGCAACCTCGCGCTCCCACTTCTTCCGGCCCAGCCGATTCAGGCCTCGAATCCCCAAATAGTCCTCATAGGTCTTCCCGTGCTTGTATGGCAAGTGCGCGAGCTCCATCGGTTCTACGACTCCATCGGCAACCATCGCGGAGCCTAATCCAGTTCCCAAACCGAGAAAAAGCTGCCTGCCTCCTTTGTAGCCACCGAAAGCCTGCATTGCAGCATCGTTAATCATTTTTACGGGCTTGCCGAATGCCTTGCGGAAATTGAAGCCCACCCATCCGGGTGCAAGATTATGTGGTTCTCGCAAGGGCTTGCCATGCACCACGGGGCCGGGATAGCCGATTGACACGACATCGTAAGGCGTGTCCTTCAAGGCTTTTTTGACTCCTTGGATCATCGCCCGGGGAGTCATGGAAGGTCCTGACACAAGCTCAATTTCCTTTTTCATTCCTGTAACCAGCAGCTTAACGTGCGTGCCGCCCACATCGACCACTAGGATTCGTTGACTATTCATTTCACCTTACCTTGCATTAAAACCTCACAATGGTACGCCTTCCTCTAAGCACGCTTCCGCTGAACAGGAGATCGTTAAGGCTCCTCTCGGCGTCCACTCGATTGGAAAGTAATACCGTCAGTACTAGACGGGAAAGATATTCCGCGGTGAAGTTACGTCGGAGCCCGTGTCCTTACCATCGCGATAGGAGCCGCTCTTAATTTTGTTTCCTCAATCAGGGGAGGGATTTTCCTTTGTGGAAGTCGCCAAGGTCCGGCCTGGGATCAAAGTCATGCGTATTGACGGACGTCTGCCGGGTGAGCAAGGCTACCCTCTTCAGTCAGTCACTGATTTGCCTCTCGAAGAGTTCCACCAGGCGATAAGTGTAGCGGCCCCAAATGACGTGCGGGGACAGCTGCCACCACTTTACTGGCAAGGGTGTCAATGTATTCATCCTCGCAGTCGGTGATACACGGAAAAGGACAAGTCCGGCCCGAGTGCACTAACGCTGGTGGGGCACTTAGTGGTTAGGTTTTCCTAAAATCAAAACATCAAATGTGATCCACATTACAGAACATGCTCGTCACTTATTTCGAATTATATGCCGCAAAATTCTTGTCATTCTCGAAATATAGAACCCGCCCCTTTGAGTCTACTCCAATGACGGCGCTGGACTTGTCCACTTTTTTGTTCGAAATCGGATCTACCGCAATGCGTTTCTCCGGATCGTTGGACAGCGCAGTTTTGCACATTTCACAACACCCATAGTAAGTACGACCTTCGACCTCGATCGGAATTTGGTCTTTCTCAAATGCTTTGTTAGTGACCATGCAAATCTTTTTATGATCCTCAATCTTGGTTAATTTGCCACCAGGCTTGCTGGCATCAGATCCCATAGGCATCGTGTTGGACTGCGATTCGCCGGATTTTGCCGCGTCTTGCCCCAGAACTCGCCGCGAGGTGAGCGCCAAACTGCATGCCAAGAAAGCCAAAAGCAATATAGTGCTGGAAGATTTCATAGGACCCCCTCTTGCTTCGATCATTAGATTATGTCGATTAAGGAGAACTTCACAAAGTTACTCTAGATTCTGCACCATACTCCAATGGAACCTAATCGGCAGAATCGCACATGGAACGTGCCTCATCTGCTGCTATTTCAGCAACCTTCGGCGTCTCACAATGTGGGCGAATTCTTCGGTCGAGCGCCTTCCATTTCTGCGATCCGCATGGTCACAGCGGTGACTCGGCCAACAATGTCTGCCTCTGCCGGGTACCGCACTTGGCGGACCTGTCCGCGGGACTGGGGACATGGAATTAAGATCAGCTGATTCCCGTCTAGTTCACACCAACTGCATACGTACGCATTTCGTAGCTCGACGAAATAGATGGGGCGTTCAAATTCGTTCTGCCAACTGCCCGATTTCACCTTATTCTGCCGGGCATCGATCTCGACGAAAGAGCCCGGTCGGATCAGAGGATAAAGCGTAAAGTCCTCGAGCCCGATATACCCGCAAAGGCAGTGCCGCAAATCCATCTGCTGCAAAAGTGTGACAGGAATCTCACCCCAAGCTTCGAACATACGGGAGACCAAGTTCGTACGCGCAAGTTCGACGTTCTTGCGAAGCTCGAGAGGAAGCACAATGGTCTGTCCTGGTGGCTCAACGCTCGACCCAATCAAGTGTGTGTGCGGCAGGCTGATTAGCCTCTGTTCCGTGGCTACATCGAGGAGGTTGATCCCGAAGAAGCCCATAATCTTAAGGTAATTGCACTTGTAGATGAGGCTCAGACTGTAGAGCTTGTAAATACTCGGTGTGAATTTCCCATTCTCCACGTCTGTGAGCCAGCCGTGCGAAATATAGTAGTCCTGGTTGTTGTCTTTCTCTTGCGCGATCTGCAGACTCAGTTTTTGCACAGCCCGCGTTGACAGACGGACGCGCAGCCGCTCCGCTTTAAGCCGCTCCCCAGCCTCCGGGCTCGGCGTCGACTCCAACCTCGGCGTCGGCATGGTACGAAAACTTCCTTCATCGTGCAGGAAAGTGCGCTCACTTTACAAAAACACAAGAAACCGGAAACCGGGGAAGATGCAGAATCATACTCCTTCCCAATTTGTTACAGAACCAGCATTTTTGCAGCGGTCGTTAATACGACCGGGCACCGTTTGGAAGTTCCATCACGTCAATGCCGACTGCGGGGTCCGGTCGTAGAAACGGTCACTTCTCACAAAGTTGTCACGGTAATTACCCTTCCGATTTATACACGGCAGCATCTCTGCGAGCTGATAGCAACCACTCAAATTCTCGTGGATGACGAAACGAGAATCTGATTGTGAAATTCACAAACTGCTCGAAAACCGACCTTGTAGAGCGAATTAAGGCAATCTTGGAAAGCAAAGGGCTAACGTTGTATCAAGTTTCACAGGAGAGCAGAAGACGGTATGGAAAACCATCCCCCTATTTCGTGCCCCACAACCTGTATTACGAACTCGGACTTGGGACATTTAGTCCCAGTTTCTCCCAGATGTTTGCTCTTAGCAAGATATCCGGCCTCCGTCTCCATGACTGGCTACGAGTCTTCGGCTTCAATCTCGAAGACATAACACGCCTTCAAGTTCTTCGTTCCCCGAAGCGAACGATGCTCATTGACTCTTCGCTTGATGACCCTGAATCCTGGATCCCTTGGTTCCGAGACAGGGTGGGAAATCCTGCCGCTCCAACTAGCGCCCCGCTGGGCCAACTGCTTGAATTCGGACCACCAGTGCGACTCCGCTCAATCCTCCAAACCAAGAGCAGTTTCGTGTACGTCAAAATTGGGCGGGAAGATGTTTTCGCTTTTCCCGACCTTCTTCCAGGCAGCATTGTGCGAGCAAACATGCAGCTTTCGAGGGCCATGCTTTCAACACTGAATCGCGAGGCGTCGAAGCGTTTGTTCTTAATCGAGCACGCCAGCGGGCTTTGCTGCTGCCGACTTCAAGCAGTAGGCACGAACCGCTTCATACCGTTGAGCACGGAGCTTCCGTACGCGAGCGTCGAGCTAGAGTTGGATGACGAAGCCAGAGTTCTTGGGGTAGTGGACCTTGAAATACGGTCCTTAGTCAAACAAGAGGAGCCGGACGTCCCCAGGGAGTTGGCGAAACATTGGAGGCCTTTAGCGCTAAAGCAGGAGGACGTAAGACTGGGTCACCTGCTTCGCGACGCCAGATTAAAAATGCGCTTGTCATTTAGGGAGGCTTCCACCTTGAGCCGTCGAATCGCCTCCCAACTAGGCGACGAGCAATACTTCATCGCGCCCGGGTCGCTTTCCGACTACGAGGCGGTTGACACTCCGCCACGGCACTTCCACAAAGCAATCACTCTGTGCGCGGTCTATGGATTGCATTTCTCGCTATTCTTGAAAAGCATTGGTGTTGTTGCAGAAGACGCTGGCGCAGACCCCATTCCCGACAATCTTGTTCCACGGAAGCTGTCAATCCGCTTTCGGGGAGATGTCAGCGAAACTGATGATTCGACTGCGGCCGGGTTTCTCGGACGATTGCTGAGGCAATCAGAGCATGTGCCGTTCTTCCTACGTCAGTCTTTGTCATATCTGTCGGGTCTGAATAATCCATCTCTGCACGATTTTTTTTGGGTTGGGGGAGAAACGAACCCTCTTCACCCTCTTCTTGTAAACGGGCTTCTGGTAATCGTTAATCGGCAGAGAAAGAAACCCCTTCATTTTCGAATGAAGCCGCTGTGGCAGCAGCCGCTATATGTTCTCTTGAGGCGTGACGGAACGTATATGTTCGCGTGTTGCAGCCTCGAAGACGGTACACTCGTGATCCATCCGTATTCGCAGCAACATCAGCGACCGGAGCACCTCCGGAACCACCAGGATGCGGAGGTGGTAGGACAGATTGTCACAATCGTCAGAACCCCTTGAGGGGACGGGGGCCTGCTGAATAATTCAACTACTCTCCATTGAGTCCCGAAAATAGAACTCCCCGCAAGGGTGCCTTTCGGCATTGTGAGATGTTGATCGAATTCCGAACACTCGCCTCGATTGTTACTAGTTTCATCTGACCGATAGCTAACGAATCGTTCGTTATTGGCGGAATCGCGAACAGATCAGACGAACTGTGGTTTTCTCCCTGTCCGTCAACTTAACGTGATGATTCTTCCGCAGGAGCGGTCTTGCGTTCCTGCAAGCTGCGCGGACCGGCATGATCTCATGGATCCCTCCAGAACTGCGGTGGCTGACTAGGCACGTGCGGCCTTTGCTTCGCTGGCACATTGCTAGCATTTCTTGCATCTCCGTTGGAAGCTTCCTGGCGCTTCTTTCGCCGCTCGTCCTGAGATGGCTTATCGATGTAATCCTGCCTGGGCGGCGGATGGGACTCTTGATCGCGGCCGTCGGACTCATCTTCCTGTGTCACCAAGGGAAAGCTGTGCTTTCTAATGTGGCAGGTTACCTCACCATGGTAGCTGCACAGCGCCTGGCGCTAGACGTGCGTTTACAGTTACTGCGGCATCTTGACACCCTCTCCGCTGACTACCATGAAGGAACGTTGGCCGGCACGTCGATGTACCCGTTGAAAGAGCCTACCGACGAAATTTCATATTTTGGTTCCGATCTGGTGCCCGCCATCGTACGGACATTTATGGCAACGAGCCTCACGTTGGGAGCAATGTTGGTATTGAACGCTCGGATGACGATCGCAATCTTGCCTATCATTCCCATTTTCCTTCTGACCAGAAAATACTTTCGCGACCGTCTCGAAGGCGACACCGATACCGTACAGCGCAACCAACTTACATGGAGCAGCTTTCTTCAAGAGCACCTCTCATCGATCATCGCCATACAACTGCTTGGCAAGGAGCAGCGACAGGAACGAACAGCATTCCACTTGTTGGGCGCGAGGATCAGGTCGATTAACCGCCTGCTTAGAACTGGCGTCTCATTCACCTTCTATACAAGTCTGACTATTGCTGTCGCTATGTCGGCAGTCATTGGATATGGTGGTTGGAGCGTGCTCACGGGCGCGTTAACAATTGGTGGATTGGTAGCTTTTTACACTTACGTGACGCAACTCTTTGAGCCGCTTAGTGGCGCAGCGGAAACCTACATGCGGGCGCAGAAGACGTTTGCAAGCATCCGGCAAGTGCAGGCTGTATTAGCCTTGGAACCCACCATCAAGAACTGTCCAGACGCTATCAAGTTTCCTCGTGACCACGCTTGGGCGATCGAGTTTAGCGACCTTCGTTTTGCATATCCGAGGAACAATGGGATCTTGTCGATTCCGCATCTCAACATTGGGGCAGGCGAGCGTTTGGCAGTTATAGGAGAGAACGGCGCAGGCAAGAGCACACTGGCAAAGCTTGTGGCACGTTTTTATGATGTCGATTCAGGATCAATCTCCATTGCCGGCCACGACGTACGAGACATTGAGATCCAAAGCTTTCGGGAACAGGTGTACTACGCTCCGCCTTCACCGATCCTTTTCGACATAACGCTCGCCAGCAACCTCCGGCTTGGTAAGGCCAACGCCTCGGACGGTGAACTCGAAGAAGTAATGGAGTGCGTCGGCCTCACGGCGTGGGTCGGCACCCTGCAAAGAGGCCTTAACCAGTCGATTGGGCCCGGAGGATCCCAGCTGTCAGGTGGTCAGCGACAACGGCTTGGGATCGGTAGATCAATTCTGCGGAGACCTCGCATCTTGATTCTGGATGAAGCGACATCCTCGCTCGATTCCGCTTCAGAGCAACAATTGCTTTCGAATCTCCGTAACGTCCTGCCTGGGAGCACAATCGTCGTAATTTCCCATCGGCTATCCGCACTGCTCTGCGTTGAGAGGGTGATCGTTCTCGAACGGGGACGTATCGTTGAGGATGTCAGCCCGGCCATGCTTATAAGGAACGGGGGTGCGTATTTTCGTTTGTTCAATGCCGTTTCTTCGATTTCGGGGCTTGCACAATACCTCACTTAAACTGTAGTATTGTGCATGGCCGAACCTCGCGTAGAAGCACATCGACGGCTCTATGAGATCGCCGAGGGCCAGCAGGGGTTCTTTACAACCAAACAAGCCAAGGCTGCGGGCTTTGCCGAAAACATCCATCCGTATCACGTCCACGTAGGCAACTGGATTCGCGAGTACCGAGGCATCTATCGGCTGGCGCTGTTCCCTGCGACGGATCATCCGGACCTCGTAAAGTGGACACTCTGGTCCAGAAACCGTCGTGAAGAGAGCGAGGGCGTTTACAGCCATCAGACCGCGCTGAGCCTATGGGAACTCTCGGATGTGAATCCTTCGAGGCTGCAAATGACGGTTCCCAAGCACTTCAGGCGGAACAGCGAGCTTCCCAACATCCTCGTTCTGCATTACGCAGACGTGCCCAAGCGTGACATAGAAATTGCACAGGGGTTTAGGTTCACGAAGCCCATTCGGACAATCCTTGACCTGATCGAAGCCGATTCAGTTTCCAGAGACATAGTGCGTCAGGCGATTCGGCAAGCCTTTGCGCGAGGACTAATCAACCGCAAAAAAGTGAGGGATGCACCAATGACAGGTACGGCCAAAAAGCTTTTCGAGGCTGAAATAAGGCGGATGCCCCGATGAACGCGGCAAAACAATACGCCACAGCCGCAGCGCTTCGACGAGCGCTTGAGGATCGTCTCCGTCAGACCGCCAGCACGCAACAGGTCGACCTCGCTCGCCTGCGTCGCCAAGTGGCTTTTGACCGGCTTCTCGCCAGGCTTTTCCATTCGGAGGACGCCCCCTGGGCATTGAAGGGCGGTTATGCGATGGAACTGCAGCTGCAAGTTGCCCGTACGACCGTTGATATCGACTTGACGCTACGTTCAGGCTTGAACCTCTCCCCGAAAGACGCGTCCTCGAATGAGACGGTACGCGAAATGTTGCAAGACGCCGCCGGTCTAAATCTTCGAGACTGGTTTGTTTATGCCGTTGCATTACCGGTGATGGATTTGGACGGAGTGCCCTTTGGCGGCGCACGCTATCCCATCGAGTGCCGCATGGACGGAAGGATTTTCGCGCGATTCCACCTCGACGTCGGTCATGGCGATGTTGTGATCCAACCGTTGCAGAAGATTCAAGGGCAGGACTGGCTCGGGTTTGCTGGAATCCCGCCGGCAGCAATGCGCCTTATCTCTAAAGAGCAGCAGATCGCGGAAAAACTACACGCCTACACCCTGCCGAGGAGCGCACCTAACAGCCGCGTGAAAGATCTGGTTGATCTGCTGCTCCTTGTTCGCAAAGGCGATGTGAGCTATGCACAACTCGCAGAGGCTATCCGCATGACCTTCGATCACAGGAAAACGCACTCCGTTCCCGCCACGCTCAATCCGCCGCCGAAATCCTGGGAGACTCAATTCACGGAACTTGCGGCCGAGTGTGGACTTTCTTTGCGACTCGAGGAGAGCTTCACGGAAGTAAGAAGTTTCTTCGATCCACTGCTCCGCTCCGGCAACTAGGTGCCGTGTCTAGCGCGGGACCGTCTGAATAGGGCGGAAAGTCGGACAGCTACTCCCCGGCGGAGGGCACGCAACAACCTCCCATCCCATTGAAGACGTGCAAGGTCCACGGTCGCCCGGTTGACTTGCGAACACTTCACTCAAAGTCTCGCCCCGGGCCTCTAGTACATGGCACATTGTCCAGCACGGTCCCCGAGGGACTCACGTCGTGTACGAAGTTTCAGCCGGAGTTCGCAGCACCAGTAATGAGGATGGTGGAATTGTCCTGGACATCAACCAAGGCAAGATCTTTCGCCTGAATGGAATCGGTGCGCTGATATTCGACCGCCTCAAACGACGGCAAACCAGCACTCAGATCGTCAACGAGATCAGCCGAGAGTTTAAAGTTTCCGCGGAGATAGTAGAGATCGACGTTATCGAGTTTCTTGAATCGCTCCAAAGGCAAGGCCTGGTTCAAGGTTGGAGTGAGGAATCGTCATGATACACGCCTCGCCAAATCCTACCGCGCTGGCACCAACATTTCCGGCTATGCCGGGTGCCTTGGAAGCAACTCCACTGGTTACAGGAAATGCTGTTGTGTGGTCATTATTTTGGAGGGCATTCACAGGCATGCTGGCTGTTGACATATTCGGATTGGTTCGTGACTTCGCCCGCATGCATCGTTTCGTCAGCCAGCGCAGAGTCGGTCAACCGAAAGCGCCCCGGCCCACCGTAACCCAAGTCTGCACGGCGATCAACTATGCCTGTGTCTGGTATCCCAAACGGGTGCTGTGCTTGCAACGTTCAATCGTGACGACGTGCTTGCTGCGCAGTTATGGTATTCCCGCTTCGATGATTGTGGGAGCGCAAACTTTGCCATTTAAGGCACACGCTTGGACAGAAGTTGACGGAAACGCTGTCAACGAACGCAGGGCGGTGAAGGCTATATACGACGTCCTGGAACGCTGGTAAAGGGGCTAAACAAACGGTGAGCGTACAAGCTGGCATTTGGAGCTTCGACGGTATACCCGCTGATCGCAGGTCGTTGTCACGTATCACTGACTGGCTCACTCCTTTTAGTGCTGACGGGGAGACTTCGCATTTTCGGGGTCCACTCGGTATGTTGTATCGCCCGTTTCACACTACTGCAGAATCGCGGTCCGAGCATCAGCCACTACTCCTAGGTGGTGAGCGTGTGATTACATGGGACGGACGATTGGACAACCGTGACGACTTGCGAGAACGGTTTAGCAACCACCTTCCTCCCACTGCTCCCGACGTTTCGATTGTGGCCGCCGCTTTTGAGTGCTGGGGTACGAATTGTTTTAATAGGCTTATCGGAGATTGGGCCCTTTCGGTTTGGGATCCGGTCGAGAACACTCTGGTTCTCGCCCGAGACTATGTTGGAACAAGGCAACTTTTCTATTACCTCAAATCTGGTGAAATCATGTGGTGCACTGATCTGCCCGCCTTGGCTCAATGTGGTGACACATTCACTCTTTGCGACGAGTACATAGCGGGCTATTTGGCGTTCAAGCCAGACGCACACCTGACACCATATCGTGAACTGTGCTCCGTTCCGCCTGGCGGTTTCGTCCGTGTAAGGAACAGGACGATTGCCACTCACATCTATTGGACGCTCAATTCTCGGGCAAGAACGCATTACAAAACGGACGCTGAGTATGAAGAGCACTATTTCTATCTCCTGCGCCAGGCGGTGCGCCGACGCCTCCGTTCGGATCGGCCGATCTTGGCGGCGCTCAGCGGGGGACTTGATTCCAGTTCGATTGTTTGCATGGCAGATCACATCCGATCAAAAGAGGGGACCACAATTCCCCAGATAGACACGGTCTCGTATTACGACTCGCTAGAACCGGACGAAGATGATCGGTATCACTTGACGAAAGTAGAGCAGCAACGTGGCCGAAACGGGTTCCATCTGCCGTTGCCGGGAATGGGCGATTCGCTTTCTTTCGATTATCCCACGTTTGTCGCCGCTCCGGGCTTCGGCTTAAGAGCGGAAGTCAAGGCGGGGATGTCCGATCTGGCTCAACGGACTGACTACAGAGTCATACTCAGCGGCACTGGCGGAGACGAAATGAATGCTCAAGCGTTGGATCCGCTTGTGGCCATGGCTGATCAGTTCGCCCGGCTCCATTTACGAACGGCTTGCAACCAGTTGCTCGCTTGGAGCCTCGTGACAAGGAAACCTCTTCTCCATCTGCTATTCCAAACAATGCTTGAGCTTTCCCCGCTCCAGATTCGGGCTCGTTTTGCTCCTCGGGGCAAGCTCCAGCCTTGGGTGAATCGCGAGCTTGCAAGAAAGTACCGGATTCGCGCTCGACAGTTAGAGGACCTGCCTGGCGTCTGGTTTTGGCGGCCTCGCGAACGTGACGCGGTGCAAACGATCATAACCTTGTCGAGGGAATTGACCTGCGCATCGCCCTCGAACTTTGAGCAACGCCATCCCTATCTCGACCAAACACTAGTGGAATTTCTGAGCACTATTCCCTTTGAACAGTTGCTGCAACCAGGGGAGCGGCGATCTTTGATGCGCCGGGCGCTCGCAAATCTGATTCCTGAGGAAGTGTGCCAGCGCAAGACGAAGGTTAGGGCAGTTCGGTGTTATTCGCTCACATTGGAAAAACACTGGAGCAGGATTGAACACAGTCTTTGTTCATCCTTGAGTTCCAAGCTTGGATACGTCGACAGCGAGAAATTGCGCAAAGATCTGGTTCAACTCCGGAGTGGGCAGGTATCGATTCACCTCGTCCGCCTGTTAAAGGCGCTGTCATTGGAATTTTGGCTGCGAGATGTTGATGCCAGGAGAATAGTCACTGTTCGGCCTAGTGTCGCTGGCCAAGGCAAACAGGCAGACACTGCTTCGAGCGGGATGATGAAGGGCCAACGCTTGATCGCTTAAAAGAAAGGAGGTGAATGCCATGCAGGAATACTCGAAACCGATAGTATCCGAAATGGGTGATGCAAATCGCCTGATTCAGGGGAGCAAACCGGGCCTGACCGATTCTCAGGATCCGGGGAACCAAGCCCCCGCAAATGAATGTACCGAGGATTGAACCCTCAACAGCTGTCGAGGCCTTCAAACCTCTGTCAGCGCAAGTTTGGGACCTCTCCTGGGTTGCCAATTGACCCAGGAGAGGTCCCATTCCCCTTTCTCTGTTCAGGCACTAGAGAATTACCTGATCGAATCTGACCAAAAGTCCAAGCTGAGCTAATTGCCGGGATCGCTTTCCTTTGCATTTTGCTGGTCATTTTTCAGCCTTCGTAACTTCCTCCAGCGTGCATACTGGTCGGCCTTACCGGAGTCAGGATCTTCATGGCCATTTAACCAAAAGTCGAACCAATCGACCGCGCTTTGCTGAGAAAGATAACGATGACGGGGCTGAACTAACACATGTGGCGCGTTCTCCTTTCTGAGCCAGACCATCTCAACTGGCTTCCCCTGCGTGCGTAATCCTCCATAGATGTCCCAAGTCGCAACTAAACTTCCTTTTTCCAAGCAGGAGATTAAGAGCGGAGCCCGAACCTGATCGAGATTGAAGCCGGGCGCCGATTCCGCCCATTTTTGCAAGCCCTCTTTTCCAAACGGCTTAACTCCGCCGTTTGTCGCCTCCGCTCCGTTCTGGGCGAATGGGATATCAGTCCACGTTAGGTAGAGCCAGTAGCTTAAATCATTGCCATCAGTAATCGTGGCCGCCGCGAAGAGATCGGGGGCGTGAGTCAGAGCGTATAGAGTGTGGAATACAGTAAAGCTGAAGCCGATCACGCCGACGCGTTTGGGGTCAACTAAGCCGTCGTCCGTTAGGCGCCGGATCGCCGACCTGAATACGTCTGTTTGTGCGGGACCCTCCTGAGGTGAAAATACGTGCGGGGACTCGTCCACTTGTAGAACGGCGATCTCTTTTCCAACTAGGGCTCGACCACCGCTCCCGGTTGTATAGATTCCGTCCGCAAAGAACTTACTTGGCTCATATCCGTGCGTTTGGAGCACGAGAGGATAGCGCGTGCCTATTTTGTAATCGTCCGGCAACACCAAAATACCCTTATGCAAATTGCCAGCGCTGTCACTCCATTGGTAAACAGAGGCGCGGCCTAGTCGTATGGAGGCAAGTTGGGGATTTGGATCCCAAACGACCGCCACTTCACCATCGGGCGAAAGGCGCCCGGCGAATACGGGAGCCCGATTCAAATCCTGCACCACAGTCAGATCTATGCCCTGATGAGGACTAGATGTGGGGTCCTCCTTCGACCATTGACCCGAGTTCCAGCGATAGGTGGCGTGAAATGCTATGGGCACATTGTCCCGGCTTGCATAACTCAACTCTACTTTTCCCTTTCGTGTGTCCCACTCGATATCACTGACGTGTTGTAAGGCTGGTGCGCCTGCCGCGGGTTGTTCAAGAAACATAATCGGGTGGACTTCGTGAGTCCTCACGTCGATGATTGCGATAGCCGGTGAGGCAGCGCGCGGAGCATCGATCCGCGTATTCCTCTTTTCCAGAGGCAGGAATGTGTCGGAGAGAAGGATCTCGCGGGAATCCGGAGACCAGAGGGCTTCAGTAGGTCCAAGAATGTGAAACAACGAACGGCCCGCAGGCGCATTGAGGATCGGGCAGGCGACACCCGTGCGAAGGTCAACCTTTACAAAGACTGAAGCCTTCCAGGCATTTGTTCTATCGAGCGCCGCTTTGTTTTCCGGCCCAAACCTAAGTTGCTCATAGCCAAACCTTGGTTGATAGGCCGCCCAGTCCCGAGGGATGCTGTGGACTGATGCGATGGTGACGAGGGACTTCCCATCGGGGGAAAGAGACAATATCGGAAAATACAACTTCAGCGGCCGCCCATCCATCGTCGGGGAAATGGGCAATTCTCTTCCGTTTCTCAAAACGTGGAGCGTATTGGGGACGGTGAGCAGCCACGTCTCGTCCTTCTCTTCGAGTGGTCGATCTCGCCACAACAGAGCCCAAATGCTTTGCCCCGTCACATCGACAAGATCGCCTTGAGGCAGCGAAGGTTGTCTATCGTCGAATGTCGTGTACGCGATTGTGTCACCGCGTATGTTGTATGCAGATACATACTGTTTCCCTTTTGTAACGCATCTCACTCGGCTGGTCCTGACGTTGGCGACATATAGATGAGGAAAATCACTGGCATTCTTGGCAAGGAAAGCAACACGGATTGAGTCTTCCAGCCAGCGGACATCGCTGATGACGGGGTTGTCGGACGCAGCGCGGAACGTGGCAAGGGCTTTAGGTGTAGGACGTAAGGCGGAGGTCTTGGAAACGAAGGCTAGAACAGCTTGACGGTCGAACAACCACATGGTTGATTCAATAGTATTGCTGGCAAGAATGCCTCGTTGCGTAATCAGTAACAACCAACGCTGATCGGGTGAAGTGATAGCCATTGAGGAACGCTCATGGTTGACGGTCCACAATGTGGGGTTCACCAAATAAGCCATCTCAATGGAGTCCTTGATGGTAAAAGGACGTCGCTGTTCAGCCTGCAAAAGGATGCAGGTTGAGAAGATAGCGGACAAGAAGCCAAGCAACTTGAGGCTCATGCGCAGGCGGAACGCGGATTTGATGGCGAACTGATGTCTCAACATCTTTGGAACCTGGATTGTGCCTTGCTTGTCGGGCCTGGGATCCCCCGGCGCTTTGAGTGCCAGTTCGCTCCTACTTGCAATCAAAACTGGAGCTTTAAAGCAAACTGAACAGAACGTGGTCCGCCGAGTTGGTAGAGGGCATTAAAACCTCCAGCCCCTACATTGCCACCAAGACTATCTGCAAGGGTCTGAGTAGACATACCAAAGTCGGCGTTCCCAATCCCGGACTGCGGTGACGCGAAGTTGGGGTGATTGAGGATGTTGAATAACTCAGCTCGGAACATCAAGCGTAAGCGGTCGCAAATGGGAAAATCGCGATGTATGGCAAGGTCCCACTGCGCCAAGGGAAACCCCCTTAAGGCATTTCTGCCCAAGTTCCCTTGCCGGGTCGGGTTGCCATTGGAATCGAGAGGTGGCGACACGAAAGCTGCGGGATTTAAGGCTTTGCCACCGGGGTATTGTGAGCCGGACAGGTATAGCTGCTGGCCCGGAGCAAGGTCCGGACGAATCTGGGTCGAATACTGCTCCAATTGGGAATAATCAGCTTCGAACACATTTACCGGGGTGGCGGAATGCAGTTGGACCACATCCTGGACGGACCAGTCGCGCAAGAACGCCTTCGCGAAGGTATTCACTTTCGGAGCCGGAATCGCATAGGTAGCCGCTGCGGAAAACACATGCCGAATGTCGAAGTCAGACGGGCCCCGATTCGAGGCTGCCAGGCTTCGAGGAACGAACGAGTTGGAGCCTACGAAGGTGGATCCAGCCGAGGCGGTGTCGATCGAATGCGACCAAGTGTATGAGGCGAGGACCTGCAACCCGGCACTTAGCCGCCGCTGAAATTGGACCTGCAGCGCGTTGTAGTCGGATAAGGCTGCATTACTTACCAAATCTGCACTATTAAAATTCGGGTTCGGAGCAGACACGATTGCGGTTTGGATGAGCCGGCTGCCCGATGATCCAATGTATGACATGGAGACAGATTGCTGTTTACCCAATGCCTGTTCTACCGCAACATTCCACTGCAGCGTGTATGGGAGAAGCAGGTTGGGATCAAATGCACTCAGAGGAGCTGAGCCGGGATTGCTGAGCCCCGCGACCGTAATGGGGGGAGGCACCTGGGTCGCGGAGTCAAATGGAAAGGTTCCGCCAAATTTGAATTGGAACGCTCCAAATGGGTACGACGTCTCGGCTAGAATGTTACCGGTTTCGCCGGTGGCCATGTCATAAAAAACCCCGAATCCTGCTCGCAATACCGTGACTCGGTCCTGACTGTGAAAAAGTTGATAGGCCAAGCCGACCCTAGGAGCGAGATTGCCAAAAGTAGTCCTAAAGGATGGGGTGCCGGCTGGTGCAATGGCGAGATGAGAGAGATCACTCGGATTGAATCCCGTGACGGCGGCCAAGCTCGGCCCGTCGACTCGATGAGGGGGCAAAGTCCACGTCCCATCGCAAGCCATAAGTAAGGGTGAGGCGGGATCCAACCCGCCAGGTATCTTGAGCGAACACTCCCAAATTTTGGAACTGGAATGTGGCGGGTACGTTCGAACCAAAGAATCCGAAGCTGACGGTACCGCTTTCAGCCGCCGCCACATTTGCAAATAAAGCTGCCTGTTCATATTGATTCGGGCCGAAGTGCGGAGTGAGACGTCGATAGTCCACCCCGGCCTTGATGGCGTGCGGCCCTCGCTGCAACGCGATGCTATCGATGACGTTGAATTGGTGTTGAGCGTTCTCGGCAGCCCTGCCCTTTTCGTATGCGCCGTGACTGAGGGAAAGGATATCGAAGAAGAACTCGGAGTCGTCAAAACTAAAGGGGGTCGGGAAAGGAGCCGCCCGTAAAGGGTCTGCACCACCGAAATTGTCCAATCCAAATCCATTTGAAGAATCTGTGCGGCTGTAATTGAGGCGCAGGTCATTAGACATGGTTGGCGAAACGAGGAATATCGTTCCGAGAGTCGCCGTCTGGGTAGTGATCCTAGAGGGAAAGAGCACGCTCAGTGCTTGATTGCCTCCAGCGGCGCGCTGATTGATTTCCGATGGCGAATAGTTGTACCGACCAAAGAGCGTGAGCTTCTCGTTGATTTTGTGGTCGATGCGCAGACTGTACGCGTCCAGACTGGCCGGATTCGAAAAGCTCGCGTTGAACTGGGCCGCCCCGGTGGCTGGATTGTCTGGCCCGTTCGGCAGGGGGAACGCCTTCAGGAACGGTTGGAGGCTCGATAGCGCATTCGTTCTGGCGGCCAGGTCAGGCACGTTCGTGAGCAGTGTCTGCGGAAGCCGAAGTCTTAGACCTTCGTACGAAAAGAAAAAGAACGTCCGATTTTTGATTATCGGGCCGCCGATTGTTCCCCCAAAATCGTTCTGTCGCTCTTTCGGTTTTGGCTGACCTGCCTCATCCGCAAACCAATTGTTGGCATCGAACAGATCGTTGCGTAAGTAGTCGAACACCGTTCCGTGAAACCGATTCGTCCCAGAGCGTGTGACGATAGAAATCTGCCCTCCGGGAGTGCGGCCAAATTCCGGCGCGTAAGTAGAAGTTTGGATTCGAAATTCCTGGAGGGCATCCACCGACACCAGACTATTTGTGCCCCCCATCGCACTGAAAGATCCCAAAGAACCGGATAAACCATTCCCAATTCCTCCGAAAGCAGCGATCCCGACGTTGGCACTGACACCGTCAACCATCCAGTAATTGGCATTAGCGCGCTGCCCGTTGATATTGAACTGCCCACCATCATTGCTGTTGCTGGTTGCGGGCACGACTCCGGGCGTCAGTTCAATCAAGGTTTGAAAACTCCGGCCATTCATTGGCAAATTTTCCGCAAACTGCCGATCCACAACGGTGCTCACAGTTGCCGATTCCGTATTTACCGTTGGTGCGCCTCCCTCTACTGTCAACGTTTCGGATACTGCTCCAACTGGCAACGTAAAGTTGATTGCTATTGCAGATTGCACGTTCAAGAGAACATCTGGCTTGATGAGGGTTTTGAATCCAATCTTCGAAACTTGAATGCGGTAAGGCCCTGGGGGCAGGTTAGGAATCGCATAAATACCTTCGCCGTTCGTTGTGCCAGGGTATCTGACCCCCGTAACATCGTTGACGATCAGTACGTCAGCGGCCGTGATTGCACGTCCGGAAGAATCCAATATTAAGCCGCTAATGATCCCGTTAGGAGATTGAGCAAATGCAACGGTGGTGAGAAGCGCGATGAAGAATAGGAATGGAACGGGGAAGCGTAATCTCATGACGGCCTGCTCCTCGCACGGATGAGTTCATGCAGATTCATCCTGTCTACGGAAGGCCCCTGATATTTGTATCAATATTTTTTTTGATCGTGCCCGGGGAAACACTAGTGGTCGGTTTTCCGAACAACTAGGGATGGTTGGGATCGATGTGCAGGTAGGCGAACAACAGGGGTTTATTGCTGCTCGGCCGATGGCTTCCGCCGTTTGGCTCGACGGTGACAAAAACAGCATCAATCTGCGCCAATGCTTTGGGATCGTCGAATCTTAGCACCCACCGCTTCTTTGAAGCGTTGTCCACATAGAAGACACCCAGGTTTAGCGCCTGCTGCCAGTCAGGTCCCCGCCGACCCCACGCCTGGAAAGTGCTGGCATTCTTTATGCCGGCCTGATCCAGATCATAGGCGTAAAAAATCAGGGACTTTCCTTTCGTGTAGAAGACTCTACCGTAGGCTTTGTTCGTGTGCCCATTTCGCTCGACGTCATACACTTCTGCGACGTACAGATCTCTGGCTCCCATTAAGTCGCGGATATCGCGGTCGTGAGCGAGCAACTCTTGCTGTTCATCGATGGTGGCGTCACGATCGCGCAACAGACGGGTAAGATCGCGGTCCTTGGCTTCGATCGCATTTGCCCGCTGTTTATCCTCGGACGATTGGTGTTCGAGCGAATCCAGCTTATCCTGCAGACTTTGGGTATTGGCCTGGGCAGTTTCGAGCTTTTGGTTCAGGTCAGATTGCTCTTGAAGAAGGTCCTGCCGGCCTGACTGCCCGTTCTGAAGGTTTGTCTCTAGCTGATTTTCGGCGAGTCTCATGCGGCCCATTTCGGCCGATTGCTGTTCAACCTGATGCTTGAGGTTAGCGACAATCTGGTCTCGTTGCGCCATTTGAGAGCGCAATACTTCCCGTTCGTGGCCAGCGTCGCTTAACTGCTGTTGGAGCGCCATTTGATTTGCTTGGTCGCGCGCCGGAGAAACAGGCGCAGACTCTGTGCCGCGATGGATACCGACCCGGTAGGCGGAGACACCCAGAGCAATACACAGCAGAACGCCGGCGGCACACAGCGTCCAGACATTGCGCCAAGTTGCCTGACTGGCTGAGAGGGGGACTCTGCCGACAATTTTCGAAGCCGAGCCCCCATCGCCACCCCCTCGATCTCTGCCCAATTCTTCCTCCAGCGTCAGGCGTTGGAAGAAGGCGGCCTCTGCTTGCTCTTGCGACCACGACGGATCGGATTCAAGATTCTCAGGATCTGGCGCTAAGGCAGGAATCGTGTTGCTAACCACCGCCTCGTACTGCTCTATGACTTCCCTGCACGAGAGGCAGACTTTCAGATGCGCCTGTAGCCTCTTCTGCTCTTCCCCGGTCAGCTCACCCGAGGTTGAGAGGGCACAGAACGCGAGGAACTCGTCATGGGGTGATTGAGACAACGCCCCGGCTCCTGGTTTGAGAGTCACTTTTTACCACATGCATTGCGGCCAAGCAATTTACTCGGGAACACCAGCTTCCGAAGACGGTCCAAGCCACGGTAGTAATGATTTCGAATGTTTCCCAAAGATTGATCGAGTTTCACGGCAATCTCGCCGAAAGTGTAGCCTTCGAAAAAGTGAAGACTGAGAGTATTACGCTGATCTTCGGTAAGAGAGTCAAGAAGTCGTGGGATGGTCGCATTTCCGACCAGTTCATCGATAGACTCGGTGTGGCGTGCAATCTCTGAGCGCGGGTCGAGCAACTCGGTCGTTCCGTCGAGGTCTACGCATGTATAGAAGTGACGCGATTGGAGGTAGCGGCGCTGATCGATGGCGCGATGGTAGGTCATCTGCACGATCCACGATCGGGCGGAACACTTCGAACGGTCAAAGGTTCCGGATTTCCGATAAATGAATAGAAATAACTCTTGGATCAGATCATCGGCTTCCGACGGATCCCGCAGAATTCTATAAGCGATGCCGCGGACTAGTCGGGCGTATCGCCGGAAAAGTAAAGACAGAGCGTCCGTGCTCCCCAATGAGACTTGAGCCAACAGGCTCTCGTCCAGGAGTTGTTCCTCGGCAACCTGTTGTTGGGTTATATCGCAGGCGGGCGTACTTTTTTCCTTCGGAAGCGCAAGCCCAGCCAATCGGAAGGTGACAGACGCATCCATAAAGCTTTCAAACCTTTAAAACAACGTTCAAGCGGGCCTGAAATTCCTGTCGGCCTTTCGACGGGCAGCATGCCGACATTTCGACATCCTTCAATTAGTGGAGCTAGAAGCTAGCTTCCGCCCAAATACCAAAAGGGAGGCTGCACACCGGGTTGTACACATAAGTCACGTTGTTTGAACAAATTACAGCTTCTAGCCAAACAGCGGACTCAGTCTAACCTCGCCCTTTAACAACTTCCCTCCTGTACCCAATCGCTCTCATTTAATGTCGTCTATAGGCGGTGGACGATTGCGTAGTTCTACTCCCAAAATTCGCATGTGCATCAGCTACTCCTTAGACTTGGGAAGCGGATCCGGAGCATGCGCAAAGAGCGCGGATGGAGCCAGGAAGAATTTGCTCATCGGAGCGGATTGAATCGGTCGTACATGAGCGATATCGAGAGTGGCAAATCGGACATTTCGCTCTCGCGCCTGCTGAAGGTCGCACGCGGACTTGGCATCACTATTGCCGAACTGTTCAGAGATGTTGGATAGCCGGCACGGTCCCTGCAAGGTATTCGCGTTCAGCCTATAAAACGAAAAAGAAGACATAGAAAGAGGCTTGAATTTAACAGCGAGCGCTCGGTGTTTGTCAATGAGTTTTTGTGAAGGCTCACTTGGGCTTGGGAGGACGGCCACCTCGCCGGTTCTTACGCTGACCCGATAACTTGCTGTAATGCTTGGAACCGTACTTCTTGTGCGTCGCCCTCCCGCCTTTCCGCCCAAGTCCCACGGCGGCGGGATCTTTCTTCTTTGCCAATTCTCTTGATTGGAGATCTGACTGGCGAGTTTATTTTACAGCACGTAGTGCGAGGATCGCGAACTTGCACATCATCGTACTTGAGTGATTTGAAATGAAAAGATTGACGCCCTACGCGAGGTGTGATCGGAAAAGGTCACCGCTCAACAAAAAGCAGATATGGGGCCTTAGACGGCACCAAATCTCCGCTTTTGTTCGTCACTCAGACGGTCAATTGGGGGATCTGACCACCCGAATTTGCGGTAGATTTCCAAGGCGACTTCGAGAGCGAGTTTGCGCCTTCGCACTCGAAGTTCTCCCGGAGCTACCTGACTCGCAAGGCTAAAGCTCTCGTCCTGGCACCAACAATCTTGCCCGACCTCGTCGAGATCGCCGATAACGTCTTTCGGCCATGCGAGCGTGCGGCCATCTAGCCCACTAAATCCGAATGTGACCACGGCTTCCGGCGAGAAAACGTCCCGCTCAGCCATTCGGGCGGCAAATTCAAACGTCGCGGTTGCAATATCAAGGATTCCGAGCACGTGAATCCGGCCAGCCAATTGAGGGATATCGTCAAACGCTCGATTGTAAACAAACTGAGCACTTCGAAAGAGAACCCAATGCTCCAAATGCCTTATTCTCGGGTCCTCGGACGCGTCGATCTCGCCTGCAATCCACCCGTCGCCGCTCTTTAGCGAGTCTTCGTGGATCCACGGATAAGGAAACCACCCACGCACGCAAGATGACATCATAAACTGACGGCACTGTTCCACATCCCGGAAGCGGGCTCTCTTGAACTCTGTCGGACGAATGCCGATGCGCCATCGGGGCTTGGACCAAACCTTCCTTAGAATATCTGTCTCAGCTAATCTTCTTCGTTGCTCCCAGAACTCCTTCGGCTCGGGAACGACTGCCAGGGCTGTTACGATCTGACCCTCCGAAGGCCCGGGGGTGCTGCCTAGTTTTTGCAGAAGAAGTGTACAGATTCCCTGGGCGCCATGGTCTTCAAACTCTAAGTAGCCGACCGTGCTAGGGAGGCCGGGGATTTCTGTTTCGTCGAACCGAACAGGAAGGATGTATTCGGACCGCTGCGAGAGCGCGCGAGCCTGCGCGTTTTTGCGCTCGTGGGTTGTCCACACCTTCCCAGCGTAAGCTACGGAAACAAGCATCAAGCAATAGCGCGCTTTTTTATTGTAGATGTCAGAGAGATGCTCGTAGAGGTCCTTTCCCCAGAGATTTGCTTGTTCGTACCGGTCATAGAAGACTTTGACACCAGTGCTTCTTAGGCAAGCAGCTATTGCTTCGGCCTCCGGTCTTTGTTCGCCGGCAAATGAAATCGCCACGTCATATTCAAACATTTTGTTTTTATCAGGTTAGCACTTGCTCCATTCCATTGAAAACCCGCGGTTGAAATGCCCGCCTTCGAAAGGCCTCGACACGAAGGACCCAACCGTTGGGAGAAAGCCTCCGGTATCCCAGTGATAGGGAAGGAATCTTCTTGGGGGGAATCACTACGTGTTCTGGGGATTGAAGGAGTTCTAAGAAACGGAATCAGACGTGACGCGAAGCTTCAGTTTGGCGGCTGTTTTCAGCCAGTGATCCAGAAATTCATTCACCGTGACTTGTACCCCCTCCACACCGCGACACAGATCTCGTTCGTGCAGCCGCCTTGTTAGAGACGCCTGTGCTTGTCGCAGCGGGCCGTAAAATGGTTCGATTGTGGTGCTTGCGTTTGCTGGTTTCGCGATCGCGGCCAACGTAGACTCGGACGAGCCAACGATGCTCGCCTCGCGCAATGATCTGGCCAACTTTGCGTGACATAGGTACTCCTCCTTTCTCCGGAATCAGGCGCACGTCCGGCGCATTGGGAATGGGCTATTGGTTCTTTGTGGCAGAGTCCAACTGCGGGGAAGCACAGTTGGGCGTCTAATTCTCTTAGCTTGGGGTTTGGCGACCCCACCCGGGCACCAACGCCGGGTGAGTGCAGCTATACGGTGTCGCATGAAATTCGCACAAATTGCGAACCTTCCCTGCGTACGGCTGCGCCGATCATCACGTGAAAGGGGTTGATATATCTTCATTCATCACGTACACTGAAGGTGATGGAGAAACGTTTTAAGCTAGTGCAACACGGATCTCATCTCTGGACGAGAGAGAAGGGACGCCAGATTAGAAGCCGCTTGGCCGCTGTTCTCGAAACGCTTGGAACTGGCGATGTCTTGGTGGTTGACGCGGCCGGAGTTGAAGCGTTTGATTTCTCTTTCGCAAGCGAATTGTTTGGTAAGACTCTGCTGACAGTTGGTGCGGAGTATCCGGGCAGATTCGTGATCGCTGAGAATCTAACCGAGTGCACGAATGAAAATCTCGATAAGGCACTTGAAATTTTGAACCTCACGATGATTGAGCGAAGCCAAGGAAAGTTAAAACTGCTTGGCAAAGTTCATCCCGCTGACCAGGAGACCTTTGCAGAAATCGTCGGCGCGGGAGAAGCAGTTTCCGCTGGTGCACTGAGCAGGAAACTCGAGGTGAATCTGACGGCCATGAATGAACGTCTTTCAAAGCTCACTAATCTGGGCGTGGTGCGACGCGAAAAAGGATCGTCCGCTACCGGTAGAGAGCAATACATCTACCGAGTGCTGAGGTAAAAAAATTTGCAGTATCGTTCAGTTCATTCACTGAATCACATGAACACTGCATAGCAATGCCCGCCACCGGGGGGTAGCAGGTGGAGAAAAGGAACAATAATGATGTCAGAAGCAATACTAAAAGCGGAAGGAACACTGAAAGTCAGTGTCCATTATCCGGCGGCGAAGAAGCCTTTCGAGCAGGACAATGCCAGTCGGACAGAAACTGTCCGCACACTGAAGTCAGCCGTCCTTGCAGCGTTCGGAGTCACTGAGGGACAAAGCGCCGATGGTAAGACATTTACCTACACCCTCTTCCATCGCAAAACACCCCTGGAGAACCTGAACGAACCTCTCGGTCAGGTTGCTGGTGATGAACACACGCTGGAACTCAAGCTCAGCCAACAGGTCACGCAAGGGTGAGCGATGAGTTTTCAAAACTCAACCTGCACGATGACTTCGAAGAGGCTTCGGGCATCTCCGACGCCAGTAGATGGATGCTGGAGATGCCCGGAGATTTCGAGGTGCTCGCCACAATGACGCCAGCAAGTGCCCCGAACGAAAAGTTCCAGGCGAGGCTTCTATGGACCAAGTATCCAGATGAGGCACCGTCTCTAAAGTTTCGTGACCCACAGACCGGACGCCTAGACCTCCCGCAAGCATGGCCTGTAGCACGCGGCTTCCGGCCTCAAAGTCTTGATGCTTGTGTCAACTGGTGCGCAGAAGGCTTGAAACTTCATCCCGAATGGAAAAATGATACCCGCCTGAACTGGAACCCAAACGGCAATCCGCTGCTATGGGTTTTGCGACAACTACAAGAGGAACTTGATGAGTACTATCAGGGGCGATTCAAATGACAAACTCATATTTTTCACATGTAGAAACATGGCGGGTTCCAGAAACTGTCATTCCCGACTCTCTGGCGGAGATGGCAATTGATGGACAACAGGGAAATGAAGGTATCGTGCTCTGGCTTGGGCGCGACGAGGGTGAGGTGGCCGAAGTAACACACCTGATTCGGCTCCGAGGCGCTCTTATCGAAAAGCACCCAGACTTCATCAATATTCATTCCTCACTGCTCAACGATGTGGCCGATATTGCGATCGAACACAAGGTACGCCTGATAGGACAAGTGCATAGCCACGGGCCGGGTTACTGGCTCGATCTTTCGCCTACGGATCGTGAGTACGGCATCAAAGCTCTCTCCTATCTTTCGTTAGTCGCTCCAGGCTACGGCAATACAAATACCTCGATTGAGCGTTGGGGTGTTCATGTCTATGCTGGCCGTGACGGCTATCTGCGCCTAAGTCCGCAAGAAGTCCACCGCCGGATACACGTTGTGCCCGGCCCACACCTCCCATTTCTAACTGTTGGAGGTGCGCAGTGAACTTGGACCTTGCATTCAGCCGTCCGCAAAAAACCGCTGACATCCTAGGCAGTCTGGCCCAGGATAGACATCGATTCTTGACCAAGCAGGTGTTGCTGACCGGTGACCCAACTATTCTTCTTACAGAAAACGGAAGAAGCTGTTTTCTCGATTCGATCGGGCTAGTGGTAAGAATATGTCCGCATATTACTGTGTCGATACCGCCGTCTTGCACGAAACTCCTGGACGATGCGAAATCGCTCGCCAACCACGTGGCGTTTGGAAGGGAGATCGATTTCAGGCACGAGGTTCCGGACATGACTCCTTACGATGCCATTCTGTCGATCGGCTCAACGATACGTCCACACCTTCCGTGGACCACCATTAATTCGAACGGATGGGTCGCTAGAGTGAGTTCCGGGGACGAGGAGCTTTCTGCGGAATGCGATCTAGCTAACCCAATCGCCGCATTAGCAGCGGCATGTCTGGGCGTCGGTGAACTTTTCAAACGTGTGATCCGATTAAGAGCGGAACGCGGCGAACTCTTGAATGGCTTTAGCTACTCTCTACGAACATATCAACCATACACATGCGATTTCGGTCCAGCATTACCGGACGACCTGCCTGCTGATCTGCTGATCGTGGGAGCGGGAGCAATTGGCAATGGTCTAATCCACTTAGCGTCACAGCTACGTTTTACCGGCCGGATTAACATCGTCGATTCTCAGAGATATGGCATAGAGAATTTGGGAACCTGCATTCTCATTGGCTCGGACGACCTGACAAGACCCAAAGCACTGGTGCTTAGCGAATGCCTGACCAGGGCTGGAAGAGACGCAAGAGGCTATCACATGCCCTTCGAGCAATATATGAAAGAGGTTGACAGACAGCCAGCGGTTGTCATCAACGGCCTGGACAACATAGATGTTCGTCATGACGTTCAGCGTAGCCTTTGGCCCGATGTCGTGATAGATGGCGCAATTGGTGACTTCACGTGTCAAGTAAGCAGACATCCCTGGCCGGATAACGTCGCCTGTCTCATCTGTCTTTTCCGCAGACCGGAAGCCGGATCCGCTGAGAAGGTACAGCTCGAAGAGACTGGCCTTTCCCGTGAACGCCTTGAGAGCGCAGACTCGGTACTCGCTCAGTCAGATGTAGACCAGGCGCCGACGGAAAAGCAGGAGTTCCTGCAATCACGAATTGGCCGGCCGATTTGTTCGGTGGTACAAGAAGCAATTGCGCAGAACATTTCAGAAGAACGGCAAGGAGAAGGGTTCCAACCTTCTGTCCCGTTCGTGGCTTGCTTCAGCGCCTGCATGGTCATGGCCGAAACCGTGGCGCACATTTGCGGATTACCGTCAATCCTCGAACCACGCTTTCAATTCGATTTTTTAACAGGTCCCGCTTATGGCCAGGAGGTGCCGCAGACACGTAGGACAGATTGCATCTGCGCTCGGCGTAGAAATATCGACAGAGTGCGTGCAGCGCGCATTGCGCGGTCCCGCAGCAAATTGTTGAAGTCCGTCGGTCCCAACAACCCGAAGGAGTCCTTTTCTGAGCTCTCATGGGAGGGGGGATGATAGCTTTAAAAGAGCGCCCTTGGCTGAATCACTTTGGCAGAGTAAGACCGGCGTTTTGCAGAAAGCACGGCGCACTCAGGAGAATCAAGGAAAACTTGGATTTTGAATATGTGGACCATTGATCAAATTGAAATTAATGGAGGCTTTTTGCCCGGCCTTAGACTTGCCTTTCCACATGGCTTGATCTGCATTATCGGCCCTCGGGGGAGTGGCAAGTCCACGCTGGCAGAGGCTTTGAGGTTCGCAATAAAGGGATCTGTCGGGGCTTCAAGACAGCGGATGGATCTTCTCCAAGCAAATCTTGGAACCAGCGGGCTTGTGACGTTAGTCGCCAATGCAGGACCTGAGGCTAAATACACCATACGGCGCGCATACAAGCAGGCAGCGGTTATGCTCGCCAGCGATGGGCGAATGGTGCCAAATGTGGACTTAGACCGCGGCACGTTCCTGCCGCTTGATGCATATAACAGCCTGGAGATCGAAGATATTGCTGACGAGGCCCTAGGGGAAAAACGCAGAGCTCTTCTGGACGATCTTCGTGGAGACGATCTCTCTAGAATTAATCTCGCCTTGGCGGAACACCGGCGGGCCCTGGAAGCGAATGCTGACCGCATCAAAGCAGCGCGTGGTGCCATTAAGGACTTCTCCGAGCGCATCGAGGAGTTCGGAGACGTCCGAGCAAGACTGAGTGCCTTGGGTCCACTGCCAGAGAATGAGCCATCGGCCGAATATACAAGAGCCAGCAAGCAGCAGCAGTGTAATTCCCGGGAACGCAAACGAATCGAGAAAGTGCTCGAAGTGGTTGCATCGCTTCAGCGTGACGCAGAGAGTCTACAAACGCGCGCTGCGAATCAGGCTAACTTTTGCATGGTCGAGGAGAACTCACCGAACTCCCTCTTGCTAAGGAAGCGGCAAGCAGAGCTTCAGAAATCAGTCAGTCGGATTTCTGAACAATTAAGCGCATTGATCGAGAATATACAAGCCGCCAATGCCTTCTCCGAAAGCACTCGAACGGAACTAACGGAGCTACATTCGAAGCAATCCAGCGAGCTTGCTAGACTTCAACAGGCGCATCAGGAAGCTGGTGAGAAATACAGGGTTCGATCGGATCTCGAGCAACGTATAGAGCAGTTGGAGGAGCTTGAAACTGACCTATCACTTAAGAAACAGGATCTGGCAAATCTGCTGGGGACTAGAAAATCCCTCAAGGCTTCCTTCTTGTTGGAGCGAGAACAGATCTCATCCTTGCGAGATTCAGTAGCAAGCGAGCTTCAGCGGGAAACTGGAGAAAGAGTGCGAATACGGGTGCTCCGGAATGCCGATGATCTCGCATACCGAACTATGCTCAATGAGGGATTGAAGGGGGCGCGTGTCCGCAACCATGACGAGATATTGGATTCTCTTCTCCAATTACGACCAGAGCAACTCGCCCAGTTCATACAGACCGACGATGCTCCTGGGCTTGATGAGGCTTGCAGTTTAGGCCCTGAGCGCGCCCGCAAGATACTGGACGCATTCCGCGAAAATATCGATCCGCTGGAATTAGAAATTGTTGACATTCAGGATCAAGTGCGGATTGAGCTGAATGTGTCCACCAGTGAAGAGCCGATATTCAAAGATGCTGCTGACTTGTCCCGCGGTCAGAAGTGCACCGCGCTGCTGCCCCTATTGCTCGCCCGCCGGAATGATCCATTGATTATTGATCAGCCCGAAGACAATTTGGACAACCATTTCATATATGAGACTGTGGTTAATTCGATACAGAGGCTTAAGGGACAGCGCCAAATGATTTTTATTACGCATAATGCAAACATTCCGGTTCTGGCCGAAGCAGACTTAGTCGTTGTCCTGAACTCTGACGGAAAAAAGGGATATGTTGAAGCGTCAGGATCCGTTGATCAATGCCGTGATCAGATAGTCGATCTTCTCGAAGGTGGACCGGAGGCGTTTGAGCTACGCAGGAAGCGATATGCCCGAGTCTGAGGCTCTATATGAACGTCTTCGAAGGCTCGCAGTTGAAGATCCAAAGGAGGCAAAGAGAGTTTTTCTTGCTGCTTTTGAGTCGAATTCCAAAGAACTCTACGAATTCTTAGGCAAACTGCAAAGGCCCAACGAAGGCCGATTGCGCCAAGTCGTCGCCAACGCAATCAGGACCCATCCCGAAAAGCGCCGAGTCGTTTCCGAGCTCTTCCGGTGGCGAGAGGTTGAGACTGATGAATTCACACGCCGAGCAATCGAAGGAGCGCTTGCCGATGTTGATCAGACATCGGCGCGGGAAGGCAGGGTTCAGAATGTTGCTGGACCGAGCGAGGTTGGGGATGTCTATCGATATGTAGCAAGTCGATTGCGCCATCGGCTGCGAAACACGATGCTTTCGGCACAAGCGCAGGCAAGCCGGCTGAGGAAGTTGATATCAGTCGATCTCGGCGCGGATGTTCAAACGGTAATCGCAAAACTGAATGACGCAATGATCTCAATGGGGCGAGAGCTTGAGGCGACAGATGTGGATCCTGAGTTCTTTCGGCAAAGATCTATTGCCTTGGCTGATTGGCTCCAACAAATGAACGTGCGGTACACAACCCAATACGCTGCAATTAATTTGCGATTGATCAATGCGGACGGCCAGGCGGTTCGGGTATTTGCGAACGATTATCTCCTGGAAACCGTTTTCTGGAATATTTGGCTGAATGCGCACCAGGCCACAGGCCCAAATTGTGAGCTCATAATCGATTTCACGGTGAAAGCTAAGCAAATTGACCTGCGGATTTCGGACAATGGCGAGGGTTTTTCCAGTGAGTTAAGAGACGTGGTTTTCCAGCAGGTATACTCCACAAAAAGCGGCAGTCGTGGACGAGGATTGCTCGAGATTCAGGACGCCGTAGAGCAACTTGGCGGACATATAGAACTATACGAAGCCAGGCCGTCCGAAAATAGAATCCTAATTCGGCTGCCTTTGGACGTGCAATGAGTTACCCGATTAGTCTTCAAGCCCTTGTCATCGAAGACCAGGAAGGCCCAAAAGAGGCTTACGAAGGTATTTTCGAGACCATTGCCAGCGAACTTGAGAACCTTCCTTTCCATCCTGCCCACCCATGTTTTGCCTTCTCACATGAACAGGCAGTGGAGCATCTGAACAGCAGCAAAATATTTCATGTCGTCATTCTGGATCTTCATCTTCCCGACAAGCCGAGGATGCCGCAAGCCGAAGGGATTGAGCTTGGCCTCGATCTTCTAGCTCGCTTTACCGATAGAGATCGCTTTCCGGTTCCATGTTTGCTGGTAATAAGTGGGCATGTGGGATCAACTGAACAAGCGCGCATGCAGGACGCTCTCCGACAGGGGTTCCACTATGGCCGTCTGTTTTCTAAAGGGACAGATTATGGGCTTCTAGAAAATGAGATACGCCGAGCCTGCTTGGAAGCAATCCGCTATTGTTCCGTTGGAATTCACCTCCGCGATGCTGGATACAAGCAGTTTCCAACGATTACACCTCGCGAAGAAGACCTCTTGCGCCGCTCTGTACTTCAGCAGCCTGGCACAGTGGGACTGGATTTAAATTGGTGGTCAGCTCGGCGGTTCAGCCACGGGTCCAAGGACAGTAGCGGTGCTGCAGCTAGTACTTGGACCAAGGTTTTAATGGGAAGGTATCTGCTAAAGGGTGGGGACGGCGCCTCCCGACCAAAATTCTTCAAGCTGCTGCCGGGAAACGACGCACATTCTGTCATCGAGAGTGCCCGTCAAGTGGAGCACAAGCTGAGTCATATCAAGCTAACCAGCATTGTCGCCTCGAAGGATAAGGCGCTGATAGTCACTGAAAAAGTTGGTGCACAAGAAGGAAGGCCGGAATCTTTGGAAGCATTTTTCAGGCGCGCCACCCCCGAGCAGGCTGCGGACGTGGCTCGCCAAATTACTGAACAAGTCCGGCAACTTGGGGATACTCTGCCGGCAAGCAAGCTGCTGAAGACAATCCTCTGGCCAGCGCACGACGTCAAGCAGCTTAGCGAACAGTGGGACCAACTCCGGACGGAAATACAACAGCAATTACGATCCGACGCTAATCCGATTGAGTTTTATGCGGAACTGGCTCGAAGCGAAGAGAAGCTGCGCCTAAACGAGCAGTCTCTTGTTCACGGTGATCTTCACATCAGCAATGTTGCTCTGGATAACATCGATGGCAAAGCAGTCGCATATATTTTCGATCCAGGAGTGATCTCTCGAAGCGTTGCGGGACGAGACCTGGCGGTACTGGAGGTGTCTGTGCTTTTGCATCAACAGCTCAATTCAGAAACCTTCTCTCATGTCTGCTCGGCTCTTTACCCATCCTCTGATATGGCGGAAAAGAAGGACGGCGCCCCCACTATTGGCGATCCAATTGCGAAAAATATCATTGAATTTGTTCGAGTGCTGCGGAGGCATGCCGAAGCCTCGAATGAAATGCCGGTGCACGCGCTGATGGTCTTCGACTATGTGTTGATTCAGGTCGGCGGCCTAGGATTTGGATTGACGGGGAATAAAATTCACGACAAACGGGCCGCAGTATATCTCTTGGCCGTCGTTGCCGAATGGTATAGGACGCTTCGAACAATTCAAAAATGACTCGCCTCCGTTTACGATTTGTCGTGATTCTTGCAACGGCAAAACAGCGCCCCGAGCACTCCTGGACAAATGGCGATCCAGCTCCGTTTGTCGTCACTCCGGCAGGCTCTCTTGGGATGCCGTGCCTTTATGTCTGAATTTGATTACTGTGACCAGTTCCTCAGGCCCCAGGACTTTCCGATAGATTGCCCCAAGCACAAATGGCACGGCTTCGGGTGTTAGGCAATCTGGAGACTCGCCCCTAAGATCTTCACCCGAGAGTTCCGACAGAACGCGATCATATGTTGCCTCAATGGTCGCAGTGTAGAGCGGCTCAAGATCTCCGTTCTCTGGCCAAGCGACTGTCAGCAGAACCTCTTCTCCAGTTTGAAACGGTTCGCGAGCCGACATCCGAATCGTCGTTGTCTTACGCCGCTGACAAAGGAGTTGCCTGTAATATGGATAGAAGTTTAACTCTCTCATTTTAGGGGCCACTTATGAAAAACAAAAATGATTCCCAAAAAAGTGGATAGACCGCCAAGTGTGCGGATGAAAGCAGCCCACGCCAAAGCAGATTGAGACGGCCCTCGAAAGAACCCGATCAGATTCTTCATGGTGTCCGAAGGTAGCGCAAGCAGCACAGTGCCAAGAACCAGCAGAACAGCCGCTATCAACACGGACGACCAGGGAACTGCAAGTTCCATCAGCAACTCGGGCTGCGCAACAAAAAATCGCCCACTCCCAACCGCTTCTCGGATGCGTCCATCGGCCTGTTTGAGCGACTCTTCTCCCTGTTGCCCTTCGGTTTCTGCGGTCCAGTATTTGGCGAACCGCTTCGCCATGTCGGCTACATCTTCGGATGATGGGGTCCAACCAGCAGGCTCAATTCGAATATTCGTATAGTCAGTTTCAAACCGTCGCCGAGTCAGTAGTCGAGCGTCGATCCGGTTGTATTGATAGTCTGCGGGAATGACTCGCCCGATATCACCAGAGAATAAATCGGGATTGCCAACAATTCTAAGGGTACGGCCTTCGATAAATTGTGCATGCCTGCGGTCATGATAGAAGGAGAGTCGCATCGTAAACGCGGTATCGAAGTTTACTCTGTACCAGGTGCGATGCCCCACCCGCTTAGGGCGGAGTTCATTCCCTTTGTCGTCGTACAAACCTAAAATGCGAAAGAACGTTGAAAGTCGAAATCTCTCGGTAGAGCCAATCCGTTCCACGACGCTCTCCCACCCGGTTTCCGCTCCCTGCCAATTGGGGAGCGGAGTGTTTGAAGTAACTCGGTACTGACGCGAATCGACGTGTTCCTTAAAGATAAAGCTGTCACGCCGATTCTTCTCGCCCTTCAGTTTAGGAGTTTTTGGAAAAGCCGCAATTTGGGCGTGCCATGTCTCTGCTCGTCCTGAGTCTACGCGCCCGTAGTCAACGAAATCGCCCAATACCATCGGCACGTACAAAACAGGGCCGACAAAATGAGGGTCAACTATCCGCATTAAACGAACAGGATAAAACCTATATTCATTTGCAGCGCTGCCGCCTGGCATGTCCGCAAAGACAATAAGTCCCTGTCGATCATTGAGTTCTTCATGCAGTGCCTTCGGATCATTCAATAGGTCGGGATCTATCCACGCTGGCAAATAACGAAATTCGAGAACATATCCTTCCGGGAGGCAAATCGCGTTGAGAATATCCCGGACATAAGGAGTTCGAGCTGCCGAACTGAACAGGTATATGAGCTCGGGTTGATGTCCTCGAACGTTCGTCACGTCGCCGACCTGCCTTTCATTGGCGGCGGTCCAGAGCTCAGGCACACAGCACCCCTCGTCTTCATGTCTCTCCCGAACAAGTTCAGCGCTGGACGAACGCTTGACTCCACAACCGCCGATGAAGCTGCTGCCGCCATCGACTTGAGCGTCTCAGGCTGTTGATCTCCGGGCAATTCTACGCGGGCGCCATGATGAATAGGATAAGAAAGGCTATGCTTTGCGACCTGCGCCAGGACAGAGGCGTCGTCTACACGTCCTGATAACCAGCGGCGCATCCAAAATGCCGTGATCATTGATGTCTTCTTCCGGGGGCGACTCTGCGGCACGATGTACTTCGGCCGCTTTTCAGTTCCAAGAAGAAGTGGCCGGAAGTTCGCCGCTAAGGGAACGCCGTAAACAATGCGCCTATTACCATGCTTCAAAAGCATCTCGCTAGGCAGGACGACTAAGTTGAGTGCTTCTCGCATCTTCCGCATAAGGGGATTGACTCCCTCTCCAAAAATGCTGTTGACCTTTCTTCCTTGTTTGGAACGGCCCAGCAGCGCATCAGCAATTCTTACAGACTCCTTGCTGAAGTGAAACGACCCGAAGCCCTCGCTTGTTCCAAGCGCCTCGTACCTTAGGCAGCCTTGATTCTGTCCACTAACGGCCTCCGCGGGCAGCTTGACACGGTTGTATTGACTCGATCCATTTCCATACAAACTCGTCGTACACAGAAGTACGAGGCCAGGATGTCTCTTCACTTTCCCACCCTTCATGCCAGAGGCGATAACGCTTACTTGGTCGGCATACCTCTTAGCATAAGCTTGGACCACTTCTGGGCTACAGAGGAGTAGGCAGACCAATTTCCCTCCCAGAATTGCGTTGTACGGCGCAACAGCCCCGCACACTACGATATCCATCATGTTGATGCCGACACGCTCAGCCTTGCCGAACCGTACAACACGCTTCAGCGCATGGCTAATATTTGCCTGCTGAAGAGCATCGCGCAGCTGCTTGCTGGAAAGAGACGTAAGATTTGCGTCGCTCAGAACTCCCTGGACTTCCAGTAGGGCTGCTAGTCGGTTGCACCGTTTGCTCCGATACAAGTTTGTTTCGGCCAAGGCAATCCAATCTTTGCTGGTGCGTGCTTTGCCGCTCTTGTGAGCGGCGCTTTCTGGATTCTTGCGATGGAGTTTTATCACCTTCACGGCTTCCGCACGGAGCTTCGCGATTACCTCCGGAGATGTTGCTTTGAGATCTTTGGCGGTGAGCAAGCCATCCTTAATGAGATCAGCAGTGTAAATTCCTTTTAGAAAGTCCCGCAGTTGCCCAAGTAAGCAAAGAATCGTTTTCCTGTCGGGATTGGCCGCCAACGCAGCAACCGCAGTGTCGGAATCCCATCCGATCCACTTGTCGCGAATTGACTGTTGAATGACGGAACTCGCTAGAGCCGCAATTCCAACTACTGGATGATTTGGAACCGCCCGGTCGCGAACCAGAATCATGAGGTTGCGCCCCGGCACGCTGCGATAGATGTTGACCCACGTATGGCGAAAATATCGCCAGATGTCATTCAATCGCAGCCCCGTCTGGGAGCAAACTGCATCTGGAGTCACAAATTGCAGATATGGATCGATGAGACCCGCCAGGTAGCGTGTGCGTTCATCTGGATCTTGATAACTTGTGCCTCGACGGAGGCGAAGGGCCAGTTCTTCGCCGTCCCGAATCACGGAATAAATGGAATGCCAGCCCTTCGGAGTGAGCCGTCTTCGCTCCATCCCCTTAATGAACTCCTGTACGGACGGCTCATTGAGTTGTGCATCGCGTTCGATCAGGTGTTTCTGGCGAATCCGGTCCTTTTGAAGAGTTGGGGATTCATCATGCTTGTCGGGGGGAAGCAGTAAGATTTTCGAGCGCCGGTTCTCGACGGACCATCCGTGCAATGCAAGATCAAGCAGTAAGTTGCAGACCAACATCAGTCTGAGTTCGTCGATCGTGGGCCGCTCAAGGTATCCGCAGGCTTCAACTCGCAGTTGCCTGACCTCTTCAGTGAGGTTCACAGCGGAATGAAATGAACGTCTAAGCCGTCGGCAAAAAAGAACTAGTTTGGCCTGAAGACGGCCGACATCGGGAGCAATCGGAATGGCTTGATTCACACATTTCAACATGAGGCTCTAGGATAGGAAAGCTGCCAAGGCATCACTCCAAATTTGGTGAAACCGCCTCATTATCTCACGGACCCTCGGCCCATTTACGAGGCACTCCGCTCTCGCACACGAAATGAGCAGCAGCAGCACGTACTGAAGCGCATCCTGTCGCTGTCCGGTGGTGCCCGCCGAAGCCAATTGCCGATATGCGCTGGGATAGAAGGGATGACATTCGTTGATATTCAGCGATAGGAACCCGTCGCGCAGTTGGGCTGAAAAGAACAAATTGTGCTCTTCGGGGTTATGAGTGACTGCGAAACGCAACCCACGGACTCCATCGTTGCGCTTTCTCAGCAGCTTCAGTCCCGGCAGTTTGTCGTTGAGGGTCGAACTTTCGCGCAGCGACGACGGCGGTTCGAGCAGGTGGTCCCGTGCCTGCAGGCGGTTTAACGTGCGACTGCGTACGCCTTCTCCCTTAATGATCGCGTATTTTCTGCGGACACGACTGTTGAGTTCACGAGCGATCCGCTCAATTTCTGGTGTGATAATGGACGAGAGCAGTCGAGTAGGATTGATCTTTTGCTTGCTGTGTGTCACCCCAAAGAGTTCATCCAGTTCGGGACTAAAGGCCACTTCGCATCGCCACCAGTCATCGTAGTTCTCTTTGCGCTTTGTGCCCATAAAATACCAGCCATAATCGATTTCTCTGCCGGCCCGGACAATCGAGACGCCTGCATTTTTCGCGATGCCCAGATCGTTCTTCTTCTCATTTGAGAAATGGTGCCACCTCTCAATGGGTAGTTCGGAGAACCGGACGGCAACGACGGAGACCGACGTGCGCGACTTCACAAATGCTGGCACCCGAACTTTGTATTCGAGCGGAGGACCATAAAGCTTTGCGCCCGTACCATTCCCGCCTGGTGCGAGGAAAAGCGGATCTAACGGCCGGACTTGGATTCCATTGACTTTGATCAGCCGGCCATTCTGTAGGGCCTGCCGGAAGATGCGCCCGAACTCTTCCAGTAGCTTGAGTTCGAGCGCCTGAGGAGTATCGCAATCAATCCTATCGCACCTGCTAAGCACTACCATGGTACCGCTCCGAGTGCGCGGGCGAGTCGAGACTTGCGCGATGTGTGGCGTTGGCACTACGCGCATTGAATTCGATGCTATTTCGTCAACATCCAAGTAACTGCTCCAAACTCTAGATGAATTAGTCCAAGTGAACACCTCCAACCGCCGCGCTTGGCTCAACCCTCCGTTCGGCAACCCCATTCCATAGCGACCAGTTGCCGTCCGTGAGCCGAACCGCGTGGTGCCGCCGAACTGCAGCGCGAGGCGCAGCACTGCTGGAGTCATGCCGGTCCCGTCATCAGTAACCCGGACAACCAAGTTGTTGGCGTTGCCAGCGATTGACGCCTGCTCAATGGTGATGTCGACGTGCTTAGCAGATGCCTCCAGCGCGTTGTCAACGAGTTCGGCAATCGCCGAACCGGTGCTCTTGTAACCGGTATCTCTAGTGGCTTCTATGAATAACTGCACGGCGACTATCGGAAAAGGCTTCATTGGACCTCCAGCAGCAAGTAGCTTCGTATGCGATGTGATCAGGACGTGATGAAAGACACAAAATATCAGGCGTAAACCCTTGACATTAGAAGGGTTTGGCACCAGAATTCGTATTCCCCTAGCGAATTTTTGGCTGAACGGAATTCGAACTGGATGTCTAGCTACGACTTCTGCCTTGGGGGCGTCCAGTCCCCAATCGAAATCCCGACTATCAAGTGTCTTCGACACAACGCCGAATATTGCGGGGTGCGATGACCCTTAATGATTGGCAGCAAAAGCTGGGTACGCATTTTTCCGAACTGCGGCAGCTTCGCCTCAATCACCCGAGCGCGAACCCAATCCTCTATGCTCTTGAGCACGACCTAAACGAAGTCGAGGTCGCCGAACTCCGCCAACAAATCCATGAATGGTTGAAGTATTCGGGCCCGGCGCATCGCCATTTTTTGGCTTGGGCTGTCTATTCGGCCGAGATTGGGTACCAATACTCAGGCGAAGAATATTGGACGACGTTCTGCCAGCTTACGCCTGACTGGCAGGACTCTCACAACAACCGTGATCATATTCGAAGTGCATTCGAGGAATTTCACCGAAAATTCAACGCCACGCAGCCTCAAGGGCCGTGGGCGAAAAAGTTCACGATCATTTGCTGGCCGATTACCCATGCCATCCTGCCCAAAGACTTTCAACGAGAACTCGCGTATCTGCTCTACGAATTACGTGGCTCCTTCAGTCCGCAGCTCTTACACAACCCAGAGTTGCTCGGCCAGCGGATTGAGGGTGCCGCATCGAACTCGGGATCGAGATTCCGCGAATTCGCTGAAAACCACGTTCTGGTAGGTCAAATTGCTACCGCTCTGCTTCTGACCGAACAGGACAAGGAAAAGGCTCTTATCCTTCCGTCAACCCTGGATCGGATTGCAGCTGATCTGGATAAAAACCAACGTTCCAAAGAGTGGCTCGGCGATGCCCGACGACGTGCCGATCAAATCCGAATCCGCGGTCTCTCGCGCTCTACAGATGATCAGGAGGATCTGGTTTCAGCAACTGGCGGCATTCTGACCCCGTTGCAAAAAGAAATCCTCGAACTTGGTCTTGAACCCAAACTCTTCCTCAGACGAACGGGGTTGAATACCTGGGCTGTCCAGCTTGAACTGCCAGATCTAACTTCGCTGATTCAACGATTTCCCGGCGTCCGAGGAGTAGTTGCCGGCCAGAGATGCACGATCGCCGGAACCAAAAGAACGCCGCTTCCGCGAGGAGCCCTTCTCTACGGGCGGCAAGTCGTGGCGCTCAATCGGTGGCCGTCGTCGGAGGAACTACTCATCAACTTTGAGGGCCTTGATCCAGACTTGAAGTATTTGCTGACGATGGAATGCCTTCTTCGACCAGGTCCTCGATGGCTGTTCAAGGTAAGCGCTGACGGTGCGCTGGCAGCACATGTCAAAACAGGGATCGTTCAACCTGGATCTTCCTACATCTTGATTAGTCGTAACGCATCAGATTTGGCGGCGCCAACGCTACACTGTGCAGCGGCCGTCGTGAATTGCGAAGGGATTTCTGCTGCGCTCCTGGATGTCCCCGATGTTCTTTCAAGAATTTATGCCGACGAACTGCGGGATCTGTCTCTTGCCACTGCGAGCGAGGTGCAAGTTGCTCCCGTTGGCTTACCCGCAGCAAGGTGGGACGACTCAGGGACAGCAGAATGGCTTTCGACAGATCAGCCGATCATCAAAATATCGGTCGATTTTGAGGTGCAGGGAGTACTGTTGAACCTGGTTGGACCATCGCCAGCGAAACTCGAACTGAACGGTTTAACAACATGGCCGCTCCTCATCGTTTTAGGAAAGTTATACGCTGGCGTTTACAACCTTCACGTCGTGATTTTTCGGCCTGGATATCCAAATCCGATATTCGGTCGTCTGCAGTTCACGGTCCGAGAACCTAAGGCGTGGTCCGGTTCGAGACCCATGGCTACTCCGTTTTCGGTGCAGGTCTCACCTGCGGCCCCGAGCCTGGAGGACGTATGGGAGGACCAGGTCACGGTGGAACTCTTTGGTCCTTCCGACCGAAAAGTTGAGGCGGAAATCAAGTTTTACTCGAGTTCATCTCCCGAGCCAATTCTTGAGCGGACAATTGGATCCCTGGTGCTTCCTTGCCCGCAACCTCGTTGGTCAGACCTTTGGAAGGCCGTGACCGGCGACAGTCAAATTCAGAACACCTACGATGCGAGCACTGAATGCGAACTCATCTTTCATTGCGAAGAACTTGGCAGATTTGTTCTGCGGGCGTCTCGAGAATCGAGCCCGGTACGGTGGATCGTAAAACAGGAAAACAGCGGATATCTTTTGAAGCTTGCGCTGTTGGATGATCAGACGGAGACGTCCTTAGCGCACTACTCATTTCGATCGCCTGCCGAATCTAGCCCCATGTCCGTGGATCCGACAACCGGATTCCGGGTTTCAGAAGGCGGTGGCCTCTTTGCTGCGATCACGGAAAAATACAGAACCTCAGTCATCGTGCCCCCCGCGATCCACTCGCTCAAGTGGTTGTCGGCGGTGGTTGATATTCCCCACGCTACCCAATCAGAAGCAGACCTCGATCGACATGTAGCCGCGCTTGAGCTTTGGGCCACCGCACGGGCCGTCGGCAGTCCTTTCGCCGCAAAGCGCAAGGCCGCAGCCGTAACGGCGCTTCTGGACGAAATCGTAAGAGTGCTCTGCGGGAATGAGTGGTCACGTTTTGAACATGAATATTCACGCGGCACAATTGCGATTACAGATCTGAAGAACTTCATTTCGCCGGCAAAGCACAATCCCATAGCCCACGAAATCGTTTTGCAGCAACAACAGCTGAAAGGCTCGCCCCCAAATGAAATTGTTGAAGCCCTTTATCGACTCACCTGTTCCTTCCTGGATCTACCAGTCTTCTCAGGCGGACAGAATCACGGAGCAAGTCGGCAACAATGGGTAACAGAATTTACTTTTAGGCTGTTCAGCGCTCCTATCTCTTTACGACCCTGGGCGGATCAGGATTTCACCGTTGCAATCGGTTACCTCCTGAAAAATCCGATGCTGTGCCGTATCGGAAGATTCACAGCATTGCTCTCCACGGCAGGGGATGTAAACTGCGCAAAACCAAAGGCGGTAGCACTGTGAGACTGGCTTCCATTAAGGATGTAGAGGTGTTGAGCGTCTCGTGCCTCGGCTTCAACATCGACTGCGCAGATCTCGCTACCCCAGAGGTGCTTGCGGCCCTGGTCAGAAAAACCGCCTCCTTCGAATGTCCATGCCCGCCACCGCTACTCGCAAAATCCATTTCCCGACTCCTTGAGCCGCTTTGTGCCGGTGACACTCTCAAGGACACGGTGCGTGGAACAATCAATTCGGTAACGTCCTATGGCGATCTCGTTGAGACGCACGAATCCAGCGATACCGCGTCAAACTTCCTTCTGTATCTGGCTGCGCCCAGCTTCCTCCAGGTGTCGGATGGGCTCTTCCTTCTTTTTGGAGTAATCCCGGACGGTGAGGATATGACGCCGCCGGATCTGCGCCAAAGGGTCGAAGCAGTAATGTATAGCCGCCGATTGACTGTGCAAGATACTAAAGATTGCCGCGATACATTGCTTCAGGCGGGATTCGAATCCCTGAAGCTGGACTCCTGGTTGCGGTGCCCTCCTCAGCGCCCAGCTTCCGAATTTATCGCGCTCTATGACGACGCCTTGTCGAAGTCTGGTCCCCCGGGAATTCCAGAAGATGTCATTCTGATAGACCCGAGCCAGCCGGTGAACTATTACAACGGACGATGGACGAAGTTAAGGAAACAGACCGGAAGATTTCTTGGCCGACGGTCGCAGACATATGGCGCACAGTTGTGGTGTTATCTCGAAGTCAGCAATGGACTGGTCATGCGCCTCTTGGATTTTCCGCTATTCGAAACCCACTGGAGAGCCTTCGATGAAGCCTGGCACCTTTTGCAAGCGATGGACGCCGCCTCAGGCCATCCACAAGGTTTTCGCGTTCGGAAGGCGAGTCAAAAGGGCATGGCGGCGATGGATTTGTTTTCTCCCGTCCCAACGTGGGCGACGCGCAAGTGGGATGCTGTTGGTCTCAGAACAATGCCCAATTCTTCACTGATGTCATACATCTTTCCTGAAACACGGATCGATGCTGAGTGCAGTTTTGCTGCCGAGAGGATGTGGCTTACACGCTTATGACCAATGATGTTCAGACACAATTCGCCACGATAGATCAAACGGTGATGCAACTTCACGCTGCGCTTCAGGAATACATCGAAGCTGCCTACCATATCTCTGACCCTCAAATGGTCAAGGAAAGAGCCGCACTTCTCCTGGAGCCAGGCGTGATCCATCAGCGCCCGTACCTCGAAAGCACTCCAAGATATGTGTCAGGTCCGAAATATTCCGACATCTCCGGTCTTGATCCAACTGTCTCATCCTTATTCACTTCGCTTTCGAAACCTGATGGAACAAAACCTATACTCTACAACCCGCCATATCTTCATCAGGCACAGGCCATTGAGGGAATACTCGTACAGAACAAGAGCTTGATGATCATGACTGGCACTGGATCAGGGAAAACGGAAAGCTTTCTCCTGCCTATCCTGGGGAAGCTAGCTCTTGAAGCCGCGCACCAGCCGAGTTCGTTTGCAAATCACTCCGCTGTGAGAGCGATGATCCTGTATCCCATGAACGCCCTCGTAAATGATCAACTCGGACGCCTCAGGCTGTTATTTGGGAACAGCCGGCTCAGCAAACAATTTGAGACCTGGGCGGGGCGTCCAATTCGCTTTGCTCGGTACACGAGCCGGACGCTCTATCCGGGAGTCCGGGATCCCAAAAAGGACACCGACCGTCTTTCCCCAATCGGCAAATACTATGTCAAACATCTTCAGGACTCTCTTGATCCAGCATCACCCAATCACGCTTCTTCCAAGGTGCTCGTGGAAGAGTTGAAGAGCCGCGGCAAATGGCCCGCGAAGCCCGACTTGCTGGCTTGGTATGGAAAGCCAAGCAGCAGATGGCAAGACAGCAAGACAAGAGCGTTCAAGCGTTGCGTGACCCTTCCCTACGATCAGGAGTTGTTCACCCGCCACGAAGTACAGGCGGCTCCCCCCGATGTTCTGGTCACAAACTACTCCATGCTGGAGTACATGCTCATGCGACCGCTTGAACGCCCGATTTTTGACCACACTCGCGAGTGGCTGAGCGCAAACCCAAAGGAATCGTTTTTACTCGTAATCGATGAAGCTCACTTGTATCGAGGGGCCCAGGGTTCCGAAGTGGCATTGCTTATCAGGAGGCTGCGACAACGGCTTGGGATCGAACCCAATCGGCTTCAAATCATCTGCACTACCGCAAGTTTTGACGATCACAAATATGCGCCTTTTTTCGGCGCTCAACTCAGCGGCAAGCATGCGGACGACTTTCGCGCGATTAAAGGAGATCTCGATCTAAGAAGACCGGCGCACATTGCCACTGAGGCAGACGCAAACCTTTTGGCTGGTGTCGATCTGACAAAGCTCGCTTCAGAATCGGCCTCCGATCGCGATGAGGTACTCTCCGCGTTCTGCCAGGCATTCGGAAAAGCGTTCGATTCCTCTCAATGGCAACTGTCACTTTTCGATGCCTTGTCGGGTTATCCACCGTTGAACCTGCTTGTGAATCAGACGATGGAACTAGCATTGCCTGTCAAAAGCTTAGGCGAGGAGATATTTCAACACTCCTCCCCCGAGGTTGCTGCAAAAGCTTTGACTGCTCTCACACGACTCGGCAGCTTGGCCCGGCGCTCTTTGCATGAGCCCGGCTTGCTGCCTTGCCGCGTCCATTCCTTTTACCGCGGTCTGCCCGGCCTATGGGTGTGCATGGATCCGAATTGCTCGGCTTCGGAGAAAGTCGCAACTCGGCCTGTGGGTCGTATGTTCGCCCAACCGAGAGATCTGTGCGATTGCGGTTCGCGAGTTCTCGAATTGTACACATGCCGCAGTTGCGGAACCGCGTATGCGCGCGCGTATACAGACGACGTTCAGGTCCCGACTTTCCTGTGGGGTGAAGCCGGCATAATCGTCAGATCTGCGAGCGGAGAGAAGAAGGAGCTTGAGCCTATTGACTTGCTCTTGGAGGAGCCGGTTTTCGGCCTTGTCGAGCCCGCTGATTATGATTTGGTCACGGGAAGACTAAACCCTAAGAACCCGAGCCCTCGCGTGCGAACCATATTTCTTCGAAAAGACCGATCAATACCGTACAAAGACGACGCTGACCAGAGCGCAAAAGCTGACTCAAAGCCTGGCGAGTTCAAACCCTGCGCAGTCTGCGGCCAGACCGCTTCATTTGGAAGGAGTTCCGTTCAGGATCATCAAACAAAGGGTGACCAGCCGTTCCAAGCCCTTATTAGCAAACAATTGCAAATCCAGCCGCCCAGCAATGTACCTGCCACTCGTCTGGCCCCGCTTCGCGGTCGCAAGGTGTTGGTTTTTTCTGACTCACGCCAAACCGCCGCACGGCTAGCACCGAATCTCCAGAAGTACTCGACACAAGATGCGCTCCGGCCCCTTATTTGCGCTGGATATCAAGTACTACAGGGACAAACATCGATTCGAAAGCTACTGTCACTGCAAGATCTTTATCTCGCAGTGCTCATCAGTTCCAAGCAGTTAGGTGTGCGCCTGAGACCGGAACTCCGCGCAGGTGAGGACTTCATCGAAGACGTGACTGTTGAGCAGGCGCTCAAAGAAGGAGCTCTGGCGGATTCGGAAAGAATGTTGGAATTGTTTACTGAGGTCGGCCGATCCACTCCGCCGGAGTCGTTGCTCTCAGCCATGATTGATACTCTTTTTCACCGCTATTACGGAATGGAAGCACTCGCTCTTGCTTCAATAATCGAACGCGACAAGTTCTCGGACAGAATAGTGGGCCTTCCGGCACTTCCTGAAGTCGCCGAATCCGCCGAACAGAAAATGGCCATTGCGCGCATTTGGCTGCGACAATGGCAAAAAAATGGCTTTTTGCTGAATGGCATGCCGCAAGCATGGCGGCAGACACGGATCAAACCACACACTGGTACCTTCTCGGGGATGCGATCGGTGTTACCGACGAAGGCGTCCCGAACCGAGTTCGATAGGAATTGGCTGCCTAAGCTGCGTGAATGGTTCTGCAATCCGATCCCCGGAGGCAGGTTCTGGTTGAATGGCGGGAACCTGACCCTCGCAATAGGAGGGGAATGGGCATACTGCATAACATGCCAGACTGCTCAACGACCCTTTCCGCAACGGACCTTTTGCATAAACTGCAGTCGCGATACGGTGCACACAATCGATCCAAATATTGACCCCGTGTTTTCAGCGCGCAAAGGGTACTACAGGTCGACGACAGTGGCCGCATTGTGTGACCCACCGACGCCACCGATGTCTCTGATAGCGGCCGAGCACACCGCACAACTGAACGCTGCACAAGCCAAAGATGTATTCTCTAAAGCTGAGGAATTTGAACTGTTGTTTCAAGATGTCGATCTGGGTCCGGACGAGAAGGGTCACGAGCGTCCGTCGAGTCGACGTCCTCTCCTGCACCACGACAATGGAAGTCGGGATCGACATCGGAACACTTTCAGGCGTATCGCTTCGAAACATGCCCCCTGCTAGAGCCAATTACCAACAACGGGCCGGCCGGGCTGGCCGTCGTGGGAATGCAGTGGCTACGGTCACTGCATTCGGAAGTGCCGACAGTCACGACGAGCACTACTTTGCGAGTCCAGACCAAATGATTCGGGGCGCCGTCAATGACCCGAAACTGAACCTTGATAACTATGAAATCACCCGTCGGCACGTAACCGCCTTCTTGCTCCAGCGGTATCACCAAGTTCGATTACCTCACATTGCTCCTGCGGATCAGCCTCACCTCTTCGCCGTCCTCGGCAGTGTTGCAGATTTCAAGAATTCAGAATCTCTGTTGAACAGAGAGGATCTCAATCAGTGGCTAACGGAAAATGAAGGCGTATTGCGAGATGAGGTCTGTGCATGGATACCGACAGAGATTTCAGTGGAGGATCGCAACCGCCTTTTGGATTCGCTTGTTTCCGAAACCATGAAACAGCTCGATGCGGCAATTGAATGGGGCACGACGGAAGAGCCGGAATCAACTGCAACAGACGAAGCCACGGAAATACCCGCTGAGCCGGACGAGGAAGTCCCCCAGGCCGATCCCATCCAGGCGAATCTTCTGGACAGGCTTTTGTATAAAGGTGTTCTCCCTCGTTACGCCTTTCCAACCGACGTAGCAACCTTCTATGTCTTTGACAAGGAGAAATCTTCCAGTTTTCGGCCAGAATTCTTGTTCTCTCCTTCGCAGGGTTTACCGGTCGCCCTTTCCCAATACGCTCCGGGAAAAGAGATATGGATCGCGGGAAAGCAATACACTTCCGGCGCGATTTATTCGCCTATGAAGAAGGATCGATATGAGGCATGGGAAAACAGGCGCCTCTACTATGAGTGTTCTGTTTGCAAATACGCCAAGAGCGTTGAAAGGAAGGACGGCGAGCGAGGTGAACGCCTGGATTGCCCGGCCTGTGGCGAAGCCCAGACCTTTGGCGATGCGAGATACTGGCTTCGGCCACCTGGGTTTGCCCACCCGGTCTTTTTGGATGAGGAAACCTCACCCGACGATATGCCTGCCCGGAGCTACGCGACCAGAGCGAAGCTGGTTGCCCCGACCCCGCCTGAAGACGCACCCTGGATCGTGGTCAATGACAAGCTAAGAGTGCATCATTTGAAGCAGCACCTCTTAGTTACCAATCGCGGTCCAGCCAACGATGGCTACGACTATTGCACGAGATGCGGACGCATTGAACCTTCGGTACTACCGACATCGCAACTCGGAGCAGCGCACAAGAAACCGTATCCGGACGAACGTCATCCCAACTGCGAAGGAGCGACCACCCGTGGAATAGTTCTTGGAACAGATTTCATCACTGACATCCTCCTTATCTCGCTCACGGTCGCAGAGCCAATTTTGCTATCCCCATCCTTTCTTGCTACGGACATAGCTCTTCGTACGGTCAGTGAGGCTATTTCAAAGGCTGCTTGCCTGCTTCTGGAGTTGGAGCCGAGTGAGTTGCAAGCGGAATATCGTCCTGCTCTCACTTCGCTGGGAAAGGCCGGCAAACAGATTGAGATCTATGTTTATGACACTCTCCCCGGCGGTGCTGGGTTCGCCCGACAAATTGGCGCAAGAGCGCTGGAAGTCCTGAAGAAGGCGTTTACCATTCTTGAAGGCTGCCCCGACAAGTGCGATCGTTCTTGCTACCGCTGTTTACGAAGCTATAAGAACAAGTTCGAGCACGACTTGCTTGATCGAAACGTGGGCGCAGTCTTACTAAACTATCTCTTGAACGGCGTAGCACCTCGTTGGAATGCCGGCCGAATAGAGGCTTCACGCGATCTCCTATTCAACGACTTGAAGCGACAATCGGTCGAGGGTCTCACAATCCTCAGGAGAGCGCCAATGGAAATACCCGGCATAGGAACGATCGAGGCGCCCATACTCATCGAAAACAGTAGCGGCTTGAGATTAATCGTCGACGTCAGCGGACCGCTTACGCCCAAAGAACCTGCCGACGATGTTTTGAGAGAAATGGTCGACTACTCGCCCATCGCGATTAAGCCAATTGAGGAACTGGTAGTTCGGCGCAATCTTCCGCGCGCCACAAGCGATCTGCTCGAGTTGGCCGGTATAACAAATTAGGAAGGGGGGACCAGGTGGAGATTTCGGCCGTTTTTACGACTCTGACCCCAACTGAATGGCAGGCGCCGCCCGAATGGATGAATTTTCATTATCTGGTTCGTGCGGAACAGTGCCCTCGTTCTGCGGCGCTTCGGCATGCAACATACTCACGACTGTGGAACCGAAGGGGCTATCCAGACAAGCCTAGTCTTGCTGCGCTTTCTGGCATGGTAATGCACAGGGCGATCGCTCGAATAGTCCGTGAGCTCGCCGAAAGCGGCGTCGATTCGTTCCAAGATCCCCGATCCGTGGCAATCTTAAAGTGCCTAGGCGGCTACTCAAAGGTGATTGCGAAGTCAGTGGCAGATGTCATTGAGTCTCTTGCGGGCAATCCACGATTTGAACTCGTGCGGTTGTCATCAGTGGCAAGGCTTAACAATCGCATTCCAGCTATCCGCGAGCAGGTACAGCTACAACTGTCAAGATTGAAGTGGAAGTTGCAGCCTCCTTCCGTCGATCTCGCAAATGATTTGGATTCCGATGCCGTTGCAAACGGCCGACTACCATTGGAGCAAGGAACACACTTTGAAATTGAATTGCGGCATCCGGGGATCAAATGGCGTGGATTTGCGGATTTAATCGAGCTTCGTGATGACTTCTGCACAATCGAAGATTTCAAGTCCGGCGAACCCTCAGATGATCACTTATTGCAGTTGCAGATATATGCGCTCCTTTGGTGCCACGATGAGGAACTCAATCCGGCGAGAACTGCCATCGACAGGTTAGTCATTTGTTACCCTAACGGCGATCGAATCGTTCCGTACAACAAGAAGGACGGCGGCAAGTTAGCTCAAGAGTTGCGTGCCAGAACGGATGCTGTCCGCAAAGCAGTATCGGGCCCTGGATCTCAGGCGAATCTCGACGCCGAGCGGTGCCCAAAATGCGATGTTCGCCATCTCTGTTCCGCCTATTGGACCGTGAACCGACCTGCCAGTGTCGGCGGCGCAAGCGCAGAGAGAGTTCAACTCGATGACGTACAACTTACCCTGCGATCCCGCAAGGGGCAGAACACATGGTCAGCAGAATGCCAATTGTCGAACTACGTACAAATTGGAAGCACAGTATTGTTGCGATGGACGCCAAAGGATTGTGCGGTAATTGACCGGCTATTGCCAGGTTCGGAGGTCCGGTTGAGCGGAGCGTTGATATCCTATAGCGAAGACGCTCGGCTTCAAATTGTTAGCTGCTCCACAACTACCGACATGATTCTTCCGTCGTAGTGAGCAAGGTATGCTGCTTGCCTGACATTACGGACCTGACAAACAGCCGCAGCAAGCTTGGCGGTACTGATCGGTTATCAACCAACCACTTCGGCGATGGAAGACATGTCGATACACATAAGAATGGTGAAGTTCTGCTTCGCATTGTCTTGGCATGCAGTCACCGCAGCAGGGCTACTCGGTCACTGCAGGTAGTCAGCGGCGGGAGTTTAACGTCATTCTTCTTCGCCCACTTCCATACATTCAACCTGTTAGCTATAAGTGCAATCACCGCAAAGGCGTACCGTTTCAGATGCGCCCTGCTGCCAATCCAAACCACAAGTCAAAGGGTCTGACGAACTCGCTTGACCCCTTAACGTTGGTAGCAAAATTCATTTCTCCGAAAGCTCCGATAGGCGGCGTTTGAACCGATCTCTCGGAATGATGCTCAGCTGCCTCGACATCAACCGGTTAATAGCAAGAATATTCTTATCGATGGCAGGGAAATTCACATTGACCGGTTGCGCTGGACCATCACTATCGTAGGCATATCCCAAAGCACGGTGATCCATCACCTGCTCCGGGGTCGCAGGAGGATCGCTCCATGGCGGAGTGGTGGAGACCGCGGGATCGTGGAAGATCATAGCCTCACCGAGTCCCTGTCCTGGTTCACCGGGCAGCGGTACGGGCGGGGCATAATGCGGACCCACCTGAAGAGATTGCCAGACAGCCCAGAGCCGATCAATGTTGCAGTGGTGCAGAAAAAAGATTGGGTCGTTAGGAGAACTGCTAGGCAGCATGGCGCCGTTATTGCCTCCGACCCAGACATGCACCAGATTGTGCATACCGTCACCTACGGTGCTTCCGGGAGGGACGTACCACCCTTCAAGCTGGTTTCTGAAGGTTGCGGATCGCTCGTTGTCATCCCATGTTGACTGATCGTAAACCGGCACCGCGAGCGTTGCTGTCACTTCAGCTGGCATAGGCAGACGGGTAAAACCTGGACACAGGCCAAAGCCACGAGTCAGGTGATCCAGCCCAGGTCCTCCCTTGTCATTATCCTCACTCAGGTTCAGCTTCCAGTTCGCGCCGCTAGCGAAAGGTCCCACGGTGACTGGCCCATCATGACCGTCGCCTCCCATGAAATCATCTGTCCATGGGATTGAACTTGGGTTTTGATCGACGGACCAGTCCCAATAGGGGACTCCAATCGTCAGATCTCCGGACACACTTTGTAGATCCTTTTCGAAGTTACGAAGCAACTCACGGTGCCAAGGCAGGAACGCCGGGCATCGGTGTGCCCACATTGGCATTCGCATGCTTGAGACCTCAGTCCAGTTGGTGTTGTCCACCGGCTTTGACGGATCATTCACTTTGATCACAAGCATTGCCTGCATGTGGATATAAACATAATCGTCGTATCGGGAGGTCGTGGGAGGAGTAAACTTACTCGGCGCCATTTTCAATTGCTTAACAGCCTGGACAAAAGCTGTACGCTCGCGAGCGGTCAACGTAGAGACAGATTTGCGAAGTGCCATAACAAAAACCCTCCACTACTTAAGACCGTTAGATCTGATACCCGGAAAGTAACGCAGTTGCGGAGCATCATTATTTCGGATCAGATCGCCGATTGCTCAGGCTTTTCGGCCATTATCCTTTTTATGTCGGGCCCGGACATCTCCTTGGTCTTGACGCACCAGTATCCGGCAAACGCGTAGATGCCGAATAGTTCTGCCCAATAAACCGGGCTGCGCTGCGAGGTGATGAAGTTAAATATATACGCAGCAATCGGCGACGCTATCATACTGATCGCTAGGGCGATGTAGATTTTCTGGTACGTCGCGCGAACCGTCGGGTTTTTGATCAGCACAAGTGTGTCCCGCGAACAGATTGCGGAGACGAACGCGATGCACACGAAGAACGACACCGCGCAGAACCCGTGAATTGAAAAAGAATGATGGTAGCAGTCCCAGGACATAGGGAACACGGCTATCCCGACTGCCAACAGCCCCGCTAGATTTAGAGCCAAATCCTCTTTTCGGCTATGCCCTTGGTTAACGTACAAGAGGGTTCCAATCGCGAATAACAGGCCGACAAACCAACTTCTCATGGTTCCCGGTTCAAGGGCTTTCTCTATTGAGGTAGGGGTCAGAGCTAAATCGACTTCATTCCCTTTCTTCTTGCAGGAATGATCCAGGTTTTCTCCGCACGGGCAAGGTTGGGTGGGAGTGGCCCAGTAGTAGGCGCTCATGGAATCCCGAAGGGTGAAACCGGCGAGCTTGCCGCCTCCCCATAAGAGCAAGGGGAAAATAAAAGCTATAGCGGCTGCGCCTACTCGCAACGCGAAGTAGGTGGCCTGATCTGCTGTTCGATTGTGCGTGGCATTTGGCTCGCCTCCTTGAAACAGCATTGGCCCACTGCTTTTTCCTTGCACACTAACGCCCGCGCTCCGCCCCACCCAAAAGAATGTGGAGCTCGAAAGAGCTATTCCACACCATCTCATCGCATTAGGGCAATAAAGTGTCCCGGACTGCCGCAGCGAGAACTTTGGCCGTTTCTTATCATAGCGATCGCCGTGTCGCGGGGACGTTGGGCGCCGAACGTGTAGCGCGGTTGCTTTCCGTGTTGTTAGCAAGTTAAAATGTCCGGTTTTCTTAGCACGTGAGTTGTCCGGTTTGAGTTAATTGAGCAGCAGCAGCCGGGGCGGTGGGAAAGTGGGAAT
>Ga0208849_1000030_pt1 | contig 148286 bp, 153 predicted proteins | sample NGESurdeep072012_10_FD_184470 | JGI IMG/M metagenome (GOLD analysis project Ga0208849, IMG submission 184470) | Arctic peat soil microbial communities from Barrow, Alaska - NGEE Surface sample 53-3 deep-072012 (SPAdes) | ecosystem: Environmental > Terrestrial > Soil > Wetlands > Peat ... | reverse complement strand
CGAGGTGGGTGAGGACGAACGCCATCACGCTTACCGCTAGGCAGAGAAATACCAATGAGACGAGGCGTCGGCCGATGAAGAAGAGAAGGGGATGTTGGGAGCGGCGCCTCGCGAGCGCCGCTCCCAGCGAATTAGGTGCCGATCGAGGCGAGGTCGAGGTACCAGACTGGGCTGTAAATGACATTTGTGAGGTTTTTCGTCCCTACCACGGACTGCCCGGGCTGAATGAGTGGCAGCATCGGGCTCTCCTGGTTGAGCAGAGTCTGCAGCTGCTGAAAGAGCGGGCCACGCGTGGCATTGTCGGGTGTTGAGCCCGCCCTGGCGCCGAGAGCCTCGATATCCGGAGCGGCGCCGGTGGGCCAGCCGGCTCGCAAGCCGACCAGCTGGCCGGGCAGGAACGCCAGGTAGTCGTTGGGGTCCGGGTAGTCGGGTGCCCAGCCGGCGAGGCCCAGGTGGTATTTGGCACCGCGGTAGTTTGGCGTCGCGATCGAGCTGGGTTGGCCGTTGAGGTTGACGGTGATGCCAACGTCCGCCAGGTTGGCCTTGATCTTGGCCGCCAGCGAGTCGTTGAGGCCGGTGCTACTGATCGTGTAATCGAGCTGGATGGTTGGATTGGCGATACCCGATGCCTGGAGCTCGCTCTTGGCCTTGGTCACGTCCCGCTGGATCGCCTGCGCCTGTGTGAGGGCACCGAGGAACTGGGTGGGCACGACGCCGGGCGCCTGGGCCGATCCCGCCCCGGCCACGCTTACCAGGGCCTGGTAGTCGATGCCGTAACGGATGGCGTTGACGAAGTGTTGGTTGGCACAGGCTGGTGTGATCTTGATATTGCAGAACGCGAACGTGATGTTGGGCGAGGTGAAGCTCGTCACGGTCAGCGCGCTATTGCTCTTCAGGCTGGCAGCCTGGTCGCCGGACAGGCTGAGCTCGATCTGATTGGACGCCTTCTGAATCTCGATCAGCTGAGTCGCGGCGGCGACATTACGGAAGATCACGGTCCCGAAGTTGGGCTTGTCAGGGCCCCAATAGTTGGTATTCGCCTTCAGAACGACCTCCGAGGTGCTGACCGAGGCCATCTGGTACGGCCCGCTGCCGACCGAAGTCGTCCCCAAGAAGTCGTGGGCGGAGTCGGCCGTGGCGGCATTGGCGGCGTCAGTCCCGCCATGCGCCATCAGCAGTTTGGAGTTGATGATGCCGAGGGCCGGATTGGTCACGATGAATGGGATCGCTGGGTTCGGGACCGAGGAGGTGAGCACGAAGGTGTAGTCGTCGGTTGCCTTCATCGAAGTGATCCCGTCCAAAAGGTAGACGGGGTTGTCGTGGAGGTTCAGGAGTCGGTTGAAAGTGAACTCGACGTCATGCGCGGTCAGGGGGGTCCCGTCGGCGAACTTCACGTCCTTGCGGATGATGAAGGTGAACGTCTTGGCGTCTGCCGAGACGGTGTAGGACTGAGCGACCAGCGGTATGGGTGTTGAGGAGTCACCCAGCTTGAAGGTAAGCAGGCTGTCGTAGATCGCGTGGAAGAATGGATCGGCATCGAAGTCGACGCCGCCCCGACTCGGGTCGGTGTCCTTGCTGAAGTCCCATGTGTAGGCGTCATCGACGACGAGTGTCTTGCCCGTAGTGCCGGTCGAGCCCCCGCTGGTCCCGCAGGCCGCGAGGAGAACCGCGAGAACGCTCAGGGTGGCTATCAAGAACGTGGTGCGTCGCTGCATCTGACGGCTGTACCTCCCCCAAAACCCGCCTCGAGACATATAGATCTCGGCGAGAAATATCTAAACCGCGCCAATATACATCTTCGTGGCGGCGATGACCGTTTTCAGAATTCCGAGCTCTTTTACGAGCCTAAGATATCTATATGCCACACAGGAATTCCTTTCGGTGAACGAGAGCCGGGCAGTCAACGTGTTGGTGGCCTCCCGTGTCGGAGCGGCTACAGTCGCAGCCGACGTTCTCGCCGTCCCGGTCATGGCGGGTGCGCCCGCGGACCCTGTGCTCTTAGAGCTCGACCCGGCTGCGGCGGCGTTTGTCGCTTCGGGAGAGCACGGCGGCCGTCTCCACGAGGTCCTGCTCTTGCCCGCCGCCGCGGGCCTCGCGACTCCCCGCATCCTTCTATATGGGCTTGGGGCAGCCGCTGACCTTGACGGCTCCCGGCTCCGCTTCGCGCACCAGGAGATGGTGGGGGTAGCGCGGAAGTTCGGCCACGGAAGGATCGCGGTACTCAGGGCCGGCGCGCTCCGACCAGCGGATCTTGGTCCCGTCATCGAGGGTTGCGTGGCTGGCAGCTGGGACCGCCGGGCCCGGAGCACAGGCGGCCACCCGGCGCCGCTCACCGAGCTGATCCTGGTTGGCTTCGGCGACGGGCCGGCCGGAGCGGTTGATGTCTTCCGCCGTCTCGGCGAGGCCACCGCCAGAGCTCGCGAGTGGCAGAACATGCCGGCCAACGAGTTGGGCCCGAATCGCCTTGAAGCCATCGCTCGCGAGCTTGCTGGCCGGTTGGAGCTGGACTGCGAAACCCTCGGAGCCGAGGCGCTGGCGGCAGGTGGTTACAACCTGCTGGCCGCGGTTGGCGCTGCCTCCGATGATGAGCCGCGGTTGATCAGGCTGACATATAGGGGAGGCGCCACCGACGGTCCCAGCCTGGCGCTGGTCGGCAAGGGCATCACCTTCGACAGTGGCGGACTCTCGCTGAAGTCCGCGGATGGCATGGTCAAGATGCGCGGCGATATGGGCGGGGCGGCCGCCGTGCTGGCGGCGATAGAGGTCGTGGCCGAGAGCCGCCTTGCCATCAACGTGATGGCTGTGATCGCGGCGGCGGAGAACTTGCCTGGTCGCGGCGCACAGCGGCCAGGAGATGTGTGGACCAGCGCTTCGGGCAAGACCGTCGAGGTGCTGAACACCGACGCTGAGGGGCGGCTTGTCCTGGCCGACGCCATTACCTACGCTCTGCGGTCAGGCGCCACTCACATCGTCGACCTGGCAACCCTGACCGGCGACGCGCGGGCGGCCCTCGGTCATGCTGCCTCGGCGGCTGTCAGCAATGACGACACGCTGTGGGAGCAGGTGGCCGCGGCGAGCGAGGCGGCCGGAGACCGGGTCTGGCGGCTGCCGATCTACCCCGACTTTCGGGCACTGCTCCAGAGTCAGAGCGCCGACCTCAAGAACTCTGATTACGGCGAGGCAGGCGTGATCACGGCCGCGATGTTCATCGGCGAGTTTGTCGAGGGGCGGCCCTGGGTCCACCTCGACATCGCCGGCAGCCACTGGAACGAGAACCAAGCCCACCGAGACATCCCCCGCGGCCCGCTGGGTGCGGGAACACGGCTCTGCTACAGACTCGCCGAGTTGATGGCCGCCCAATCTACAAAAAGGTGACGCCGATGCCGGCAACTGATGGCCCCGTTCCGGTCTTGATCGCCAGTTGGTTGGATCCCAAGCACGCGGAGCGAATAGCCGCTTCCGAGCCCGAACGGATCGAGTTGATATATGAGCCCGAGCTCCTGCCGACCATCCGCTACGAAGCCGACCACCATGGGCCGCCGCGACCGCTGTCCGCTGAGCAGCGCCGGCGCTGGCGAGAGCACCTCAGTCGGGCCGAGGTCGCATTTGAGTTCGACTGGGAGCAGCCGGAGGATTTGCTCAGCCGGGCGCCCCGGCTGCGCTGGGTGCAGGCGACCAGCTCCGGGATCGGTCCGCTCGTCGAGCACCTCGGTCTGGCCGGCTCACCGCTCGTGATCACCACCGCCGTTGGGATCCACGCTCAGCCGCTGGCTGAGTTCGTCCTCCTTGCGGCCCTCTACTTCGCCAAGGAGATGCCGCGCACGGACACCTGGAAAGCGGACCGCCACTGGGAGCGTTTCTGCGGTCAGGAAGTGTTGGGCTCGCGGATGACGCTGATCGGTCTGGGCCGCGTGGGATCGAGGATCGCCGAGTTGAGCTCGGCCCTCGGCATGCAGGTGACTGGTCACCGAAGGACCATCGGGGGCCAGGGTCCGCCGGGGGTGGGCAGGGTTGTCGACGCGGCAGGATTGGACGCCGCGCTTCCCGAAACAGACATTCTTGTCATCGCGGCCCCGGACACTCCGGAAACCACCAACCTGGTCGATCGCCGGCGCTTGTCCCTCCTACCCGCCCACGCCGTGGTGGTGAACGTCGGCCGAGGCTCGATCATCGATGAGCAGGCCATGATCGAGATGCTCCAGGCCGGGCGTCTGCGCGGCGCCGCGCTCGATGTCTTTGCGAAAGAGCCGCTCCCCGCCGACAACGTTCTGTGGGCAATGCCGAACGTCATCATCTCGCCGCACTCGGCGAGCACCGTGACACGCGAGAACGACCGCCTTGTCGACCTCTTCATCGACAACCTGCATCGGTACCTCGACGGGCGCCCTCTCATCAATGTGTTCGACTATGGAAGGGGGTACTGAAATTGTCTGAGACGTTCCAGTTTGCGTTCGGGGGTGCCATTTCCGCGTCGGTGACGCCGATGCGGGAGGCCGGCGACGCAGTCGACCTGGAGGCGATCGGACCGTTGGTCGAGCATTTGGCCGCCGCGGGCGTCGACGGTATCCTGGCACTCGGCACAACCGGTGAGGGCATCCTCCTGAACACCGCCGAGCGCCGCCGCGCCGCGGATGCCTTTGTCCGTGCCGGGCGCCGGCGGCTGGCAGTGATCGTCCACTGTGGCGCGCAGACGACTGCCGCCACGATGGAGCTCGCCGCGCACGCAGCCGAGGTCGGCGCGGCTGCGGTGGCGGTGATAGCGCCTCCCTACTACGCGCCAGACGACGCTGCCCTCGTCGAACACTTCACAGCGGCTGGACGCGCGTGCGCGCCGCTGCCCTTCTTCATCTACGAGTTCGCCGCGCGTAGCGGCTATGCCGTGAAGCCCGCCGTCATCGAGGAGTTGCGTTCGCGGCTGCCCAACCTGGTCGGGCTGAAGGTGTCGGACAGCCCCTGGGAGCGATTCGAGCCCTACCTGCTCGACGGGCTCAAAGTCTTCGTTGGCCCGGAGGCCTTGATCCATCGCGGTATGGCGGCGGGCGCCGTTGGCGCCGTATCCGGGCTTGCTGCGGCCTTCCCGGAAGCGGTGACTGAGGTCGTGCGCCGACCTACTGCAGCCGGAGCGCACCGTCTGGGCGAGATTCGCGACCGGGTACAAAGGTTTCCGTTCCAAGCGGCGCTGAAGCACTTGCTGGTACGGCGAGGGGTGCCAATCGAGGAGCACTGCCGCATGCCCTTGCGGGCTCTGAATGCCACCGAGAAGGTAGAGCTCGATCGCCTCGCGGAAGAGTTGCTCCCGGTCGTGGCCCGCTGACCTGGCGTTAGGCTGGCCGGAACTGATACCGCATCCTGACCTGGCCGACGCCTCGATAGCAGACCTCGGCCGGCGTCTTGACAGCGGCGAGTTGAGCGTGCGCCGGCTCGCTGAAATGCACCTCGAACGGATGGCGGCCATCGACCAGGTCGGCCCGAGCCTGCGCTCCGTCATCGAGCTCAACCCCGACTGGGAGGAGATCGCCGACCGGCTTGACGATGAGCGTCGCGAAGGCCGGGTGCGCGGGCCTCTGCATGGCGTCCCGGTACTCGTCAAGGACAACATCGATACCGGCGACCGCATGCTGACGACCGCTGGGTCGCTCGCGCTGGCGGGAGCGCCGGCGCCCGTCGATGCCCCGATAGTTGCTCGCCTTCGCGCGGCCGGCATGCTCCTGCTTGGCAAGACCAACCTCAGCGAGTGGGCCAACTTCCGGTCGCCGCGATCGTCTGGGGGCTGGAGCGCGCGTGGCCGCCAATGTCGCAATCCGCATGTCCTCGACCGGTCACCCTGCGGCTCCTCGAGCGGGTCGGCGGTGGCGGTGGCGGCCGGCCTCACCCCGGTCGCCGTTGGGACCGAGACGGACGGATCCATCATCTGCCCCTCATCGGCTAACGGAGTCGTCGGCATCAAGCCAGCGGTCGGCCTGGTCAGCCAGGACGGGATCATTCCAATCTCGCGAAGCCAGGACAGCGCTGGTGCTCATGCCCGCCACGTGCGCGATGCCGCGCTGCTGCTCGGCACGCTCGTCGACGATCCAGCCGACTTCACGGTGCACCTCGATACAGGCGCCTTACGGGGCCGCCGTCTCGGTGTCCTCCGGGAGCCGTTCACCGGCTACAGCGAGCACACCGACAAGGTCCACGAGACGGCCCTGCTGGGCCTCCGCGACCTGGGCGCAGAGCTCATCGAGGTGGAGATCTCCACGATCGAGGCGATGCGCGCCGACAATCGAAAGGTCGAGACGGCGGTGCTCCAGCACGAGTTCAAGGCGGGGATCGACGCGTACCTGGCGGCCAGGCTTGGGATCCGGCCGCGCTCGCTCGCCGACCTGATCCGCTTCAATGCTGAGCACGCGGCGGAGGAGATGCCGTACTTCCGCCAGGAGATCTTTGAAGAGTGTCAGGCCCGCTCGGGCCTCGATTCCGCGGAGTACCTTTCAGCGCTCGCGACGTCGCGCCGGCTGTCGCGGGGGAGAGGTATAGACGCCACGCTCGGCAGGCACCGGCTCGACGCGCTGGTGGCGCCCTCCCGGCCACCCGCCTGGGTAATCGATCAGATCAACGGGGACCGCGTCCTCGGCGGCTCGACCCTGCCGTCGGCGATGGCCGGCTACCCGATCGTAACCGTGCCCTCGGGGATGGCCTTCGACGCCCTACCCCTCGGCCTTGCCTTTTTCGCCAGGCCCGGCTCGGAGGCGTTGCTGCTCGGAATGGCGTTCGCCTTCGAGCAGCTGACCAGAGCTCGCCGGACGCCGCGCTTTCTGCCGACTCTCGACCTCCCGTGACTCCGATGAGAAGGTGGCTACTCGGGTCCGCGCGTGAGCTTGGTCTCCGGCTCTTCGGCACCATGGTCGCGGTGCGCGACAATGTCGTCCCCGGCTACCGCCTCAACGCGCCACTTCTGTCTCGACATCGAAGATCTTGAGGACACCCGGTCTCGGAGCCCGATCACGATCGCGGGCAGCTTGAGGCCGCAAGGCTTGTACCGCATTAGCCAATAGGCGTGCCATGATCTCGGCGGAAACTGATGACGGTCAAAGAGGGATGGCGGGGGCGGTTCTTCGAGGACTTCGAGGTCGGGGACGTGTATGAGCACGCGCTCGGGAGGACGATCACGACCACGGACAACATCTGGTTCACACTGCTGACCCAGAACACCGCGCCCATTCACTTCGACCACCAGTACGCCGCGCAGACCGAGTTCGGAAAACCCCTGGTCAACAGCTGCCTCACGCTCGCGCTGGTGACGGGGCAGAGCGTCAGCGACGTGTCGCAGAACGTGATGGCGAATCTCGGATGGGATGAGGTGCGCCTGCCCCACCCGGTGTTCGAGGGGGACACGATTCACTCGCGCTCAGAGGTGCTCGAGATTCGCGAGTCGCGGTCGCGCCCGAACGTCGGCATCGTGACGGTGCGCACGACTGGCTTCAACCAGGACGGCACGGAGGTGATCTCCTTCAAGCGGACGGCCCTCATCTATAGAAAATCGGCTGCATTGCAGCCGGTGCGAAAATCGGCGGCGATGCCCCCGGTGCGAAAATCGGCGGCGATGCAGCCGGTGCGAAAATCGGCGGCGATGCCCCCGGTGCGAAAATCGGCGACGATGCCCGCGGTGCGTCGCGAACGGAAATCGAGCGCGGAAGCGCCGAAGCTTTAGCCGATGGATTTCGAGCTTTCCGAGCAGCAGGCCGCCTTCCGCGACCTCATGCGGGACTTCGCCCGCAAGAGCATCAGCCCGGTCGCCCGCGAGTGGGAGCTGGCCGGCCGCTACCCGGAAGAGATCGTTGAAGAGATGAAGGCGATGGGCCTGTTCGGGATGCTGGTGCCGGAAGAGTACGGCGGCATTGCCATCGACGCGGTCTCGTATTCCGTGGTCTTCGAGGAGATCTCGAAGGCATGGATGGGCGTGGCCGGGATCCTGGGCTCGCACTCGCTGGCCACGCTGATGCTGTCAAAGTTCGGCACCCCTGAACAGCGGGCCCGCTGGCTGCCGGACCTCGCCACCGGCAAGCGGCGTTCGGGCATCGCGCTGACCGAGCCGCAAGCGGGCAGCGATCTCCAGGGCATCGCCACAGTGGCGAAGCGCGAGGGTGACCACTACGTTGTCAACGGCTCCAAGACCTGGATCACCAACGCGCGCCACGCCGACCCGCTTCCGGTGCTGGTCAAGACCGATCCCAACGCGCAGCCCCGTCATCGGGGCATGACGATGTTGATGATCGAACAGGGGACGCCGGGCTTCACGGTCGGCAAGGACCTCGACAAGCTGGGCTACAAGGGACCGGAGTCGTCGGAAGTGTTCTTGAGCGACTGTCGCGTGCCGGTCGAGAACGTGCTGGGCGGGGAGGAGGGTCAGGGGCTGCAGCAGGCGCTGTCGGCGCTCGAGTTCGGTCGCGTCAACATCGCCGGCAGGGCCGTGGGTGTGGCGCAAGCAAGCCTCGACCGCTCGCTCGCCTACGCGCGCGAGCGCCATGCTTTCGGCCGCCCCATCGCGGAGTTCCAGGCGATCCAGCTGAAGCTGGCGGACATGGCGACCGAGGTGCAGGCGGCGCGGCTGCTCACCTGGTGGGCGGCCTCAGCTCTCGACTCCGGCCGGCGCGCCGATCTCGAGACCGGGATGGCGAAGCTCTACGCGTCCGAGGTCTGCATCACCGCCTCTCTCGAGGCCATGCGGATCCACGGTGGATACGGCTACTCCACCGAATACGAGATCGAGAGGTTTTACCGCGACGCGCCGCTGATGGCGATCGGAGAGGGCACGAACGACATTCTCCGCACGATGATCGCCCGCCAGCTCGTTCGTGACGACCATTAGCCGGACGCCGCGCAGGGCGCGCTATTCCTGACAGGAGAGACCAGGTGGAGTATTTGCGTAATGTCGATTTCGCGCAGCTCACGGCGGTCGCCGACAGGGTGTCCCAGCCGCTGTTGGACTGGGACTCTGGAGCGACAAGCTGCAGCGTCAACTGCATCAAGACGCCTCCAGGAGAAGGCTCGCCGGCCGGGATGCATACCCACGTCGTCGACCAGCTCTTCTACATCCTGAGCGGAACGATGAGCCTGGAGATCGACGGCCAGCCCTACACCGCAGACCCGGGCACGCTGGTGGTGTTTCCGGCGGGTGTCCCGCATCGCAACTGGAACGGCGGCAGCGAACCGACTGTCCACCTCGCCTTCAATACGCCTCTGCCGTCGCCCGACGAACTGTTCGCGCGGCCGGTCGAAGCGCGTGCCTGACCTGGAGCTGCCCCGGAGCTGGCTCTTCGCACCCGGCCATGACGAGAAGCTTCTTGGCAAGGTCTTCGACGTGGGCGCGGACGCCGTCCTCCTGGACCTCGAGGATGCCGTGCCCACAGCCCTGAAAGACCGAGCGCGCGAAATGGTCGCCGAGGTCGCGGCGAGCAAGCGCTGCTGGGTCCGTGTCAACCGAGCCCAGACGGAAGAATGCGAGCGCGACCTTGGCGCGATCGCCGGCAACGTTTCCGGGATTCGCATCCCCAAGGTGGAGTCGGCCGCCGAGGTCGCGTGGGTTGCGGAGCGCGCACCCGGCATCCACCTCGATTGCACCGTCGAATCTGCACGCGGCGTGCTGATGGCTTTCGAGATCGCCTCCGCGCCGGCATGCACGCTCCTCTCGTTCGGAGCCCTCGACCTGGCGGCTGATCTCGGAAGCTCAGCCGGCGAGCGGGAGACCCTCTATGCGCGCTCGCACCTGGTCGTCGCGGCGCGCTCTGCGGGCAAGCCGAGGCCGAGCGACGGCGTGCACCCGCAGCTCGACGATGACGAAGGCTTGCGCAAGGAGGCCGAAGCGGCGAAGCGGCTCGGGTTCTTCGGTAAGTCGGCCATCCATCCGCGCCAGGTGCCGATCATCCACGAGGTTTTCATGCCCACGCCGGAAGAGCTGGCCTGGGCAAAGCAGGTGCTGCGGGCATTCGAGCAGTCAGGCGGCGCGGCGACGAAGACCGCGTCCGGCGAGTTCGTCGACAAGCCGGTGGCCGAGCGCGCAAAGCAGCTGCTGCGGGCGGGCCAGGAGCGTGCGGGCCGTGGCTAGTGTGTTGCGAAACCGCCTGCGGGAGCTCATCGACGAAAAGTCGAGTGCGCTCGGCACCTTCATCACCCTCGGCGACTCGGTCGCGGTCGAGCTGGCCGGCCTGGCGGGGTTCGAGTTCGTCATCATCGAGTGCGAGCACGCTGGACTGAGTCTCGAGACGGTCCAGAACCATCTCCGCGCGGCGCGCGCTCGCGGGCTGGGAACGCTGGTCCGGGTGCCCGCCGGCGACCACGGTTTCGTCCAGCGCGTCATCGACATCGGTGCTGACGGCGTGCTGGTCCCGCACATCTCGGACAGGGAGGCCGCCGCCGGCGCCGTGAGCAGCGTGCGCTTCCCGCCGGACGGCCACCGCGGGATGTATCCGAGCTCGGCCGCGGCGGACTTCGGTGCGCACAGACTTCCTGGCGTGAGTGAGCTCACGCAAGCTCTCAACCGGAACACCGTACTGGCGATCATGATCGAGGAGGCCTCAGCCGTCGACCAGATCGAGGCGATCGCCGCCACCCCCGGCGTCGACCTGGTCGTCGTCGGGCCGAGCGATCTGTCCGCGTCGTTGGGCGTGATCGGCGATCCGAAGGATCCACGGCTGGCGGCCGCCGTCAGCAAAGTGTTCAAGGCTTGCCGCAAGGCGGGGGTGAAGTTCGGGATGCCCGTTGAACACGGCGGCTATCGACTGACCGCCGCCGAGCTGCGCGATCAAGGAGCCTGGTTTCTCACCGCCGGGAGCGATTCCGTTTTTCTGCTCAATGCTTTCAAGGCGTCGGTGAAGGCGCACGCCTGAGCGGCTCCTCGAGGCTGAGGTCGCACGCCGAACCGCCGATTAGCCAGCGCCCATCGATGCGGCGGAACCGGTGCGAATAGACGCCGCCCAGGAGGACGCGCTCGCGATCTTTCGACCCCGGCGCTGAGGAGGCCGGCCGTTGGTCGAGGATGGCCAGCAGGTAGCAGACCCCCGTCGCCGAAATCCCATCTTCCGCGAGCTCGACTCGCGGCGCGAGGAGGTAGTGCAGAGTCATCGGTCCAAGATCTTTTGACGCCCCGGCGAAGAAGGTCCTGATCGCCTCGCGGCCCTCGTAACGCCCGAAATCGACCGACCCGTCACGCGTGCGGGACGACCACGTCGCGTCCTCGGTGAACAGGTCGGCCAGGCCATCCGGGTCGTAGGCCGCGTCGCACAGTTCGGCGTAGCGGTGGACGAGGACGTGGATCTCGCGTTCCGATTCCAGCCGGTCGAGCCGCTCTTCGGTGGTCCTGCCGTTGGCTGCGCTCATCTCGTGCCTCCGTTTTGGGGTGGCGGGTTCGAGTCGGGCCCGCGCCCGTTAGAAAATGGACGTTGACAACGATTCCTGATCAAATATACTGGCCGGGTTTTCGGAAGGGAGATTCGAGGGGGAGCACATGTCTAGCGCACCCGCGGGCGCCCAAGGCGCACGCCTAGAGAAGAACGTACTCAGCGTTTGGAACTGCATCGCGCTCTCTGTGGCCGTCATGGGTCCGGTGCTCGCCGTCGTGCTCAATGCCCCCGCCGCGGGTCCTTCGACGGGCGCAGCCCTGCCCCTCGCCTTCCTCATCGCGCTGATCGTCATCATCTTCGTCGGCAACACCGTCGTCCAGTTCTCGAGGGTTCTGCCGTCGGCAGGCTCCTTCTACACGTTCACGGCGCGAGGCCTCGGTGGCGAAGCCGGCTTCTTCACCGGCTGGATGTTCTTCGGCGCATACGCCCTCTTGATGCCGGGCCTCTTCGGAGCCGTGGCAGCCTTCGCCCACGATTACGTCAAGACCACGTTCAACGCCGAGATCCCGTGGTGGATCTACGCGGGCGTCTTCATGGCGATCGTGGTCGTGCTCTCGGTCCGCAGCATCAAGACCTCGGTCCAGGTCGACCTCACGCTGCTCACCGTCGAGGTGATCGTGTTCTTCATCCTGGCGACCATCGCCATCGCAAATGCCGGAAACGGCAACACCTGGGCCGCCTTCTCGCCGAGCTCAGCACCTAACGGTCTTTCGGGTGTGGGCCTGGGCGTCGTCTTCGGCATCCTTTCCTTCATCGGCTTCGACGCCGCAGCGGTGCTGGGAGAGGAATCGAGGGACCCCCGACGGATCATTCCCTTCGCGGTGGGAGGCTCAGTGATCGGGGTCGGCGTCTTCTATGTCTACGTGATGTACGGCCTCACCGCCGGCTACCACCTCAACGACCCGACCCACCTGTCAGCCTTCCTCAAGGACGGCACGCCCTTTGTCACTCTTGCCCACCAGTACGCGCCCTGGCTCGAGCAACTGGTCGACCTGTGCGCGATCGCCGGCCTGTTCTCGGCCTTTCTCGCCCTGCAGAACACCACCGTCCGCGTCATCTTCTCAATGGGCCGCGAAGGCGCGCTGCCGGCGGCCCTCGGTAGGGTTCACGCCAAATTCCACTCGCCGCACATTGCGATCTATGCCCTGACGGTGTTCACCGTCGTCTTCGGCTTGGCGGGTGCCGCGTGGCTCGGACCGGGCGCGACCGGCCTCTATGGCTTCACGGGCACGATCGGCACGGTTGGAGTCGTACTCGTCTACATCCTGTGCAACCTCGCCTTGATCCGGTACTTCTCGAAGAGAGCGGATCGAAACATCTGGCTGCACGTGGTCGCACCGATCCTCGGATGCCTTGGCCTGCTCTACCCGCTGTGGGTCGTCGTGGCGCCGGGTCAGGCGTACCCCTACAGCATGGTGCCGTACATCGTCGGCGCATACATAATCGCCGGATTGGTGGCATACCTTTACCTCCGGGGCCGCTCTCCGGAAAAGCTGGCCGCATTCGGCTCGGTGGTGGCGGACGAACCCATCACGCATGCCGAGGAAGGCGGGCGATTTGACGACAGGTCACCCCACAAACCAATCAAGTAGGCATGGTCGAGGTCGACGGTAAGCAGGTCTTCTCGACGCTCGAGGAGCTGGTGGATCCGAGCTATACCGCGCTCGTGATCGTTGACATGCAGAACGATTTCTGCAGCGCCGGCTACAACTTCGCGCAGCAGGGGATCGACATCTCAATGTACCCGCCGATGGTGCCGAAGCTCGCGCGCCTGGTCGAGAGCGCGCGGGCGGCATCGGTGCCGGTGATCTACATCATGATGACGAGGCTCCCCGACTCGAAGATCGAGTCGCCCGCACAGCTGCGATTCACCATGCGCCTCCACTTCGCGACCCGCGGCCCGCTCAAGCCGCTCAAGTACACGGTGGAAGGCACCGAGGGCCAGCAGATCATCCCGGAGCTCGCTCCCAAACCCGGCGACGTGATCGTGCGTAAGTACCGCTCCAGCGGATTCTGGGGGACCAACCTCGACATGCTTCTGCGCAGCAACGCCATCAAGAGCATCGTGGTGACCGGGGCGACCACGGAAGGGTGCGTCGAGTCCACCGCGCGCGACGGCCTTTTCAACGACTACTACGTGATCGTGCCGGAGGACTGCGTCGCCAGCGACGATCCGGCCCAGCACGACGCGTCGCTGCTGCTCATGCGCCATCGCTTCGACGTGGTGCCCTCATCGGAAATTCTGGAAATGTGGTCTGGCGCGGCGAGCGCCTGAGGAGAACATGGGAAAGCTCGAAAACCAGGTGGCGATCATTACCGGTGGAGCCCGTGGCATCGGCCGAGCGATCGCCGAGGCGTTCGTGGCGGAAGGCGCAGACGTGGCCATCGCCGACAAGGCTCCGGAGAGCGGGGCCGGCGAGCTGCTGTCCGTCCTGCGCAAGGGCGGCCGCCGCGCGATCTACGTGCAGACGGACGTCTCGAAGGAACCGGAGGTCAAGGCCATGGTCGAGCGCGTCCTGGGAGAGCTTGGCCCGGTCGAGATCCTGGTCAACGACGCGGGCATCTTCTCGCAGGTGCTCCTGCACGAGATGTCGGCCGAGCAGTGGGACAAGGTCGTCAACGTCAACCTCCGCGGCACCTTCCTGTGCACGCGCTACGTGCTGCCTCAGATGCTCGAGCGCGGCAGCGGGAAGATCATCAACATCGGCTCGCAGCTCGGTCAGATCGGCGGCCATGAGATGGTTCATTACAGCGCCAGCAAGGGGGGGGTGCTCGCCTTCACGAAGGCCTTGGCGCGCGAGGTCTCGGCCAAGGGCGTCCGCGTCAACGCGATCGCGCCCGGCCCGATCCTCACCGACATGATGAAAGAGGAGACCGACGAGTGGCGCGACAAGAAGCTCACCGAGCTCCCGATCGGCCGGTTCGGCCAGGCGCACGAGGTGGCGCCGACCGCGGTCTTCCTCGCCTCCGACGACTCCACCTACTACGTTGGCCAGACCCTCGGGCCCAACGGCGGCGACGTGATGCTCTGATTCGGTGTGTGACCTGAAGGGACGCACCGCCCTGGTCACCGGGGCCGCATCGGGCATCGGCGCGGCGACCGCAATCGCATTGGCGCGAGCCGGGGCCGACGTCGCGCTGGGCTGGCTGCCCAGCGACCCGCACAACGTGGGCCCCGTCCGAGCCGCCGTCGAAGCGGCCGGTCGCCGAGCGCTCGTGAGCGAGCTCGACGTCACCTCCACCGCGTCGGTGAACTCCTTCGTGTCGGAGGCTTTCAAGGCCTTCGGCCGGATCGACATCTGCGTCGCCAACGCGGGCATCGCCCGGACGGTCCCGGCCCTGGAGGTGACCGACGAGGCGTGGAACAAGGTCGTCGACCTGAACCTGCTCGGGGTCTGGCGCTGCTTCCGGGCCGCGCTGCCGCACATGCTCGATGCCGGATACGGCCGGCTCCTCGCCACCTCGTCGGTGGCAGGCACCGCCCAGTCTTGGACCGAGCATGTGCACTACACCGCCTCAAAAGCGGGCATCGTGGGACTGGTCAAGAGCCTGGCGATCGAGGTCGGCCACCGCGGCGTGACGGTGAACGCCGTGGCGCCGGGCGTCATCGAGAGTCCTCAGTCGCTCGACCCCGTGAACTCTCTCGGCGTCGAGGGGGTGGCGCTGGCCGGCCGCGTCAACCCCGTCGGCCGGGTGGGAAAGCCCGAGGACGTGGCGGCTCTGTATCGCTTCCTCGCCTCTGAGGACGCGGGGTTCGTCAACGGCCAGCTGATCACCATCGATGGCGGCCGGTCGCTTCTGATCAAAGACTAGGTGCGATCCCCGCTCGGACTCAGGGCGCGCTCTTTGCAGCCGTCGGCGACCATCGCAGTGGACGCTCGCGCCAAGGCTCTGGTGGCCCAGGGCGTGGACATCGTCAACCTGACCGCGGGGGAACCGGATTTCGACACAATGCCGGCGGCCCGCGCCGGCGGCATCGCGGCAATCGAGCAGGGTTTCACCCGCTACACGCCGGTGCCCGGCATCGCAGAGCTTCGAGAGGCGATCGCCAAGAAGCTCAACGACGATAACGGCCTCGAGTACAAGGCGGCCCAGGTCGTGGTCTCCAACGGGGCCAAGCAGTCGATCTACAACGCGCTGATGGTGCTGCTCGACCCGGGGGACGAGGTCGTGATTCCCACTCCGGCGTGGGTCAGCTATCCGGAGATGGTCAAGCTCGCAGGCGGCGTACCCGTGATGGTCGACACCCAGCCAAACCAGTACCGCCTCGACGCCAAAGCGTTGGCGGCCGCGATCACGCCGCGCACCAAGGTCATCGTTCTGAACAACCCGAGCAACCCGACCGGGGTCGTTTACTCGGATGCCGAGCTCAGGATGGTCGCCGGGCTGGCCGTGAGCAACGACCTGTACGTGATCAGCGACGAGATCTACGAGAAGCTCACCTACGGAGCCGAGTTCATCAGCATTGCCTCACTTGGTCCGGAGATTCTGGATCGCACTGTCACCGTCAACGGCTTCTCCAAGGCCTACGCCATGACCGGGTGGCGAATGGGCTATGCCGCGGCCAACCCTGAGATCGCGCAAGCGATGTCGAGCTTTCAAAGCCAGTGCACATCCGGCGCGTCATCGATCACCCAGCACGCCGCCCTTGCGGCTTTGAAAGGGGACCAGGCGCCGGTGGAAGCGATGCGCGTCCAGTTCGACCGCCGCCGCCGTTACGTCGCGGGCCGGTTGGAGCCGATGCCGGGCATTCACCTTGACGGCATGCCGGAGGGCGCGTTCTACATCTTCCCGCGCGTTGATGAGCTCTACGGCAAGCAGGTGGCCGGCATCGAGATCAACGGTTCCGTCAGGTTCGCAGAGGCCCTGCTCGAGCGATCTCGCGTGGCGGTAGTCCCGGGCTTGCCTTTTGGATCAGACCGCCACATCCGAATTTCTTACGCATGCTCGCTCGAGACGCTCACTGAAGGTATGGACCGGTTCGAAGCGTTCGCGCGATCGCTCGCGGACGGTAGGTGAGCTCAGCCCGTGGACCAGGCTCGCTCGAGCCCTGTCGCCACCGCGGCCAGCTCGATGTCGCGGCCCGCGTGGCCGATCACCTGGATGCCGGCGGGGAGGCCGTCCACGGGCGCGGGCAGGCTGAAGACAGGCTGGCCGGTGAGGTTGAACGGGCGCGTGAAGCGAACGAGCGGCGAAGTGTCGACCTCGGCCGCGATGAGGGGCGCGACAGAGGCGGTCGAGGGAAGCAAGATCGCGTCCAGGCCGCGCATCGCTCTCGCGACCTCCTGGCGCATCCGCTCCTGGTCGGCGAGGGCTTGCACGTAGTCGCTGCCGGTGATCGACAGACCGGTGCGGAGCCGGGCCAGCACGTCGGGAGCGTACTCGTCGGGCCGCGTGTCCATCCAGAGCTTGTGAAACGCGGCCGCTTCGCTGAGCATGATGTCGAGGCACGCTTTTTGCATCGCGTCGAGACTGGGGAGCTCGATCTCAGGCAGGCCCTCGGAGGCGGCCTCCCAGGCTTTGCGAACCTGCGCGTCGAGCCCATTCACCCAGCCCGCAGGTACCGCAAGGCGCAGGCGTTCGGCCGAAATTGGCTCGATCGAGCCCCAACCGTCGATGCCCGGCCCATCCCGGCGGGGGCCCGCCATCATCGCGACGGCGCGCGTGGCGGTGGCCACGTCGGGCGCGAGCGAGCCGATCGTGTCCAGGGAAAAGCTCAGCGGCACGACACCCGTTGTATCTACCGTCCCGAAGGTCGGCTTGAACCCGACGATCCCGCAGAGCGCAGCCGGGATGCGGATCGATCCTCCGGTGTCGCTGCCGATCGCCCAGTCGCAGACCCCGGCGGCCACCGCCGCCGCCGATCCGCCCGACGAGCCTCCGGCGACGCGAGAACGATCGCGGGGATTGTGGACTGTGCCGTAATGGCGATTCATGTTGGTCGAGCCGAAAGCCCACTCGTGAAGGTTCGTCTTCCCGATCATCACGCAGCCGCGGCTGCGCAGGTTGCGAATCAGGGGCGCGTCCTCCGATTTTGGTTCGGTCGGCAGAAGCCGGCCGCCTCCCGTGGTGGGCGTGCCGCGCACGTCGACCAGGTCTTTGACCGCGACCACCTCGCCGTCTCCGTCCTCGTCGGTCATCGTGATGAAGAGGTTGAGGTCCTTGAGCTCGTCCGCGCGAACGCGCGCATCGAGAATTCGCACCGATCGATTATAGAAATGCTCGCAGCGGATCTCTCACGTCACATCGGTACTCGAGGAGGTCAGTAAGAAATTGTGCGGCCCAGTGCTGTTGAGCGATGACCAGCGCAAGAACATCGTGGCGTATCACTCGAAGTTCAACGAGGTGTCGGCCAGCCCGTTCGGCCCGGCAGACGAGATCGGGATGCTCAATCACATGACCGCTGAAACGATGCGGGCGGCGCTGAGCGAGGCCGATGCCGGGAAGCCCTTCGATCTCGCGGTCGACTACTTCGTAGGCATGCCGGTGTGGACCGATCTCGGTGATCCCGGGTTTCAGATCTGGATGTCGCATACGCCGGCCGGAAACATGATCGACAACCCGATGGAGCTTGCCGCCGCGGAGAACGAGCTTGTCAGCTACTCGGGCGACTGCATCTCGCTGTACACGCACTGCGGCACCCACGTCGACACCTTCGCCCACTTCGGGTACCACGGCCAGATCTTCAACCGCTTCACCACGAAGGAGCACCTCGGCAGCCGGCACTGGAACCGCGGCGGGGCCGACAAGCAGCCTCCAGTCCTGGCGCGCGGCGTGATGATCGACGTCGCCGCAGCCGCCGGAGTCGACATGCTTCCCGACAGTCACGCCATCGGAGAGAAAGAGCTCCTGGACGCGCTCAAGCGCCAGAAGACCGAGCTGCGCCCTGGCGACGTCGTCCTCATCCGCACCGGGAGGATGACGATCTGGCCTGACCAGCAGAGGTTCGTTCCCAACTCTCCTGGCATCAACCGCCAGGGAGCCGAGTTCCTGGCCAAAGCCGGCGCCATCTACATCGGGGCGGACAACGGCGGAGTCGAGCACACGCCCTCGGCCGACCCGGAGAACTGGCTGCCGGTGCACACGTATCTGCTGGCCGAGGCCGGGATCCCGCTGCTGGAGATGGCTTACCTCGAGGACCTGTCCCACGAGTCCATCTACGAGTTCGCTTTCATCGGGGCGTGCTTGAAGATCCGTGGCGGCACCGGCAGCCCGATGCGGCCGATCGCCCTGCCCCTGCGCTCTTGACGGAGGCGCGCTTCCAGGTGCGCGCCATGAACCGTACTCCCGAAGCGGTCCTGGAGGCGACCGCCTGCGTCGTTGACGGGGGGTGGGGAACCTACCGCCAGTTTCACGCGATATTTACCTTTTACGCGGCGAATCGCCGCAGCCGGACGTTTCTGGCCCGCGACAGCGAGGGCCGGGTGGCGGCCACATCGGTCGCCACGCGTTACGGACGCACCGGTTGGATCGGCCACCTGTTCGTGCGGCCTGAGCTGCGCGGGCACGGCCTTGGCACCCGAATGACCTCGGTTTCGGTCAGTCATCTGCAGCGCGGCGGCTGCGACTCGATCCTGCTCGCGTCGACCGAGCTCGGGCGACCGATCTACGAGCGGATGGGGTTCAAGGTCGAAACCTCCTACCACGAGCTGCGAGGAACAGCGCTGCCGAAAACCGTCGAGCTGGCGCCCTACCGTCCGCTCATGCCGTCCGACCGAGCGGCCCTGCGCGAGCTCGACAAGCAGGTCTCCGGCGACGACCGCGGACCGCTCCTCTCTAGATTCGAGGACTTCGCCTGGGGCGTTTCCAGGGGCGGAAGCCTCGCCGGCGCGGCGGTCGCGCTTCCGTGGGGCGGCGCGTGGGCCGCCATGCTTCCAGGCGCGAGCGATGCCGATTCAGCCGCGATGGTGAGGCTGATCCGCACCGTCGGCTCGGTTGGGCCGGAGGTCATCATGTACCCGCCTGACGAGAACCGGCTCGCGCTCGACCTGCTGCGGGACAGCGGGTTCGAAGAGCTGCGCACTGTGCCTCGGATGGTGCTGGGCAGGCGATCGGATTGGCTCCCGGCCGCGGTCTGGAACCCGATGAGCCTCGGCCTCGGATGAGCCGGCGCCAACCCTTGGTCAGGGCCGGTTGGCGTCCAGGTGCTCGCGAACGAGCCGCCCGGCCTCGATCACGTGCAGCTCCATCAGCCGGCGCGCCTCGCTCGCATCGCGAGCTTCGAGGGCTTCGATGATGGCGCCGTGCCGGTCGCGCGTCGCCTCGTTCCACCCCGGGATGGTCTCGTAGAAACGGCGCGGCACGTAACGGGTGGCGGCCCGCAGGAACCATCTCAACCGTTTGGCGTCGGGCACGTGGTTGATAGTGCGATGGAACTTGAAGTTCAGCTCCTCGACGCGCTGTGGGAGCGGGCGCTCGTCCGGCGGCTGGCCGAAGCTCTCCACGATCGCGTCCTGGATCCTGCGCAGCTCGGCGATCGTGGTCGCCGGAATGATGGGCGCCGCCTCCTCGATCAGGAGCCCGGCCACATGGGCGTGGACCCGAAATGCGTCTTCGACATCGCGCGACCCCATAGTCGCGACGCGAAAGCCGCGTCGCGGGATGACCTCTAGCAAACCCTCGTTCGCCAGGGTCACAAGCGCCTCTCGGACCGGCATCGTGCTGACACCGAGCGACTCGGCGAGCTGGTGCACAGCCATCCGCTCACCGGTGGCGTACTGACCGCTGAGCAGGGCGTCGCGCAGGTAGCGAGTGGTTTCCTCACCCAGCTTCTTCCTTCCCAGGTGCGCGAGCGGGCGCTGGTCGGTTTCGCCGAAGCCGTCGCTGTCCATCAACCCTGAGGCTGCTCCGCCCATCGATACCGCTGCTCAAACCCGAGCAGGCGCTGGGCTTTCCGATTGCTCACCAGCGATCCATGCTCGGCAATCTCCTCGCGCATCGGCACCTTGGGATAGAACTTGCCCGCCAGCTCTCGCGTGGGCAGCACGTGCGCGCTCTCGCCGGCGAAGGTGTTGAAGACCTGGAACCCCAGGCCGTCGGTGTCGACGCAAAGGCGAACCATCTGCGCCACGTCGCGGACGTCGACGTACGCCCACATCTCGCGCTTTCGGATGGCCGGATCGGTGCTCCACAACGGAAACTTGGCGTAGTCCGGCGGCGCCATGACGTCGCCAATGCGCAGGCCGTAGAAATCGCCGCCCACGCGTGCGTGAAAAGCCGCCGCGGTGCGCTCGTTGACGACCTTGGACAGCCCATATGCGTCCATCGGCACCGTCGGATGCTCCTCGTCCACGGGGAAGTACTCGGGATCTAGCTGCTCGTCCGCGAACACGACGCCGTAGGTCGCCTCGCTCGACGCGAAAACGACCTTGTGAATTCCGGCGCGGACCGCAGCCTCCATGACGTTGTAGGTGCTGGTGGTGTTGATCCGGAAGACCTCTGCGTCGGGCACCAGCTGGACTCGCGGTATGGCGGCGAAATGGACGAGCACGTCAACGGGCTGCGCGCGCAGCGAGGACTGCAGTTCGTCTATGCCGGTGTACACCCCGATCGCCCCGAAAGCCTGGCCGGCCTCGGTGAGGTCGGCGATCAAGGTCCGGCAGCGGGGATCGGCGGCCGGCTTCAGATCGACGTTGAGAACCTCGTGGCCTGCATCGAGCAGCTCCTTGAGAATCCAGGCGCCGATCTTGCCGCTGCCGCCCGTGACGACGATCCGCTTCATCGGGCCGTCAGCCGCCGTGTGAGCCGAGCGCCTTGGACGCGGGGTACTGGTCAATGAACGTGCGGGCGAGGTCGATACGGCGGACGAACACCGCGTCGCCCGTTTTCTGCGCGTAGTCGATGAACCGGGCCAGCGCGTCCGCACGGCTCGGATGGCCGCTGAACCGCGCGTGCAGGCCGATCGACATCATCCGGCTGACTCCGTCGCCGTCATTGCGAAAGCCGTCCAGCTCCGCCTTGGCGTACTCGAAGAAGTGCTCCGGGCTGCCGTACCCCTGCGCGACCACGAATCGGGCGTCGTTCACCACCAACGAGTAAGGCGTCACCAGATGAGGCTTTCCGTGCACCTTCGTCCAGTAGGGGAGGTCGTCGTTGTAGCAATCGAAGTCATAGACGAACCCGCCCTCCTCAACGACCAGCTCGCGCGTGTTGACGCTCATCTCGCGGCAGTACCAGCCCAGCGGCCGCTCGCCGACCGTGCGTTTGATCGATGCGACCGCGCGTTTGATCGCCTCGCGCTCCTCGTCGCGGGTCATCTCGAAATGGTTCACCCAGCGGTACCCGTGGCCGGCGACCTCGTCGCCCCGCGCGGCCAGCTTTTTGGCCACCTCGATGTTCCTCTCGAGAGCCACGGCCGCGGCGACGCAGGTGACGTTGATGCCGGCGTTGCCGAAGACGCGGAACAGGCGCCACACTCCCGCGCGCGAGCCGTACTCGTACGCGGACTCGATCGCCAGGTCGCGCATGCCCTCCTGCTTGTACGGCAGCTCGTACAGGTCCTCGTTGAAGTTATCGCCCATCGCGTACGTCTTCTCCGAGCCCTCCTCGTAGTTGAGGATGATCTGGATCGCGACCTTGGCGCCGCCGGGCCAGGTGATCTTGGGTGGGAACTCACCGTAGCCGACCAGCTCCCTCGGCGGACCCGCCACTCCCGGGTTGTCGGTCGTCTTGAACCACTGTTCGTTGAGGCCTGTCGCCATCGCGGCTCTCTCCTTATTAATGTGGTCGTGCACAGGCGTTCTGGCCGGCCTCCTTTTTCCGCGTACGACGTTATGTGATCAAAGATCTAAAGTCAATTGTTGGTGATAGCCTGAAGCTTCGGTGATCAACCAGCCAGAGCTCTCGATCCTCGAAGCGATTCGGAGCGCCCTCATGGACGAGATGAGTCGCGACGAGCGAGTGATGGTCCTGGGCATGGACGTCGGGCAGCTTGGCGGCGTCTTCAGGGTGACGCGCGGGCTCATGGAGAAGTTCGGGCCTGAGCGGGTGGTCGACACGCCGCTCGCCGAGGGCGCGATCGTCGGAGCCTCGCTGGGGCTGGCGATCGGCGGCATGGTCCCGGTGGCCGAAATCCAGTTTCTCGGCTTCACGCACCAGGCGTTTCACCAGATCGGCCCCCAGCTCGCGCGCTACCGATTCCGCTCGCGCGGGCGCTTCAGCGCCCAGGTGACGATCCGGGCGCCTTTTGGCGGGGGGACGAGGACGCCGGAGTTTCACCCTGACGCGATTGAGGCCCAGTTCGTCCAGGCGCCCGGCCTGAAGATTGTCTGCCCTGCTTTTCCGGACGACGCGAAGGGCCTGCTCCTCGAGGCGATCCGCGATCCCGACCCGGTCCTGTACCTCGAGCCGCAAAGGCTCTACCGGTCGATCCGCGGGCCGGTTCCGGCCGGCGATCATACAGTGCCCTTTGGCTCGTCGAGGCTCGTCCGGGAAGGCAAGGACGTGGTGCTCATTGCCTGGAGCGCGGCCGTTCACCTGTGCCTTGCGGCTGCCGACCAGCTGGCGGAGGAGGGCGTGGCCGCCTCGGTCCTCGATCTCAGGACCCTGGTCCCGCTGGATGTCGCCGGGTTGATCGCGGCGGTGGTAGAAAGCGGCAAGGCCGTGGTCGTTCACGAAGCGCCCGTGACCGGGGGTTTCGGGGCGGAGATCGTGGCCACGATCCAGCAGGAGGCGTTCGGTTCGCTCGACGCTCCGATCCGCCGGGTGGCGTCTCGGGACACCCCGTATCCGCCGGGCTCGCTCGAGGACTATTTCCTCCCCTCGGTGCGCCGCATCGTAGCTGCGACGCGTGCCACGGTGGAGTACTGAGTGATCGAGCTGCTCGGTATCGACGGCAAGGTTCGCGGCTCCTCGCCCATGAGCCTCGACAAGGTCGTCGACGCCCTTCGCCTCATGCTGCTTTCGCGGGCCGTCGACGATCGGCTCATCAAGCTGCAGAGGATGGGCCGAGTCGGCGTGTACGGCCCGGTGCACGGACAGGAGGCAGCGGTGATCGGATCCGCTATGGCGCTGGATCCCCAGCGTGACTGGATCGTCCCCGCGTCTCGCGAACACCCCGCGATGCTGCGGCACGGCCTGCCGCTGATGAACATGTTCGCCACCTACATGGGCAACTTCGATGCCGCCGCCGTCCCGGAAGGCGTGCGGCTGCTGCCGCGCCAGCAGTCGATCGGCGCGCAGCTGCCACACGCGGTTGGCCTTGCCTGGGCGCTGAAGCTGCGGCGGGCCGGCGGCGTGGTGGCCGTGTACTTCGGGGAGGGCGCTTCATCGGAAGGCGATTTCCATGAGGCCTCGAACCTCGCCGGCGTCATGCGCGTCCCGCTGGTCATGCTGCTGATCAACAACCACTACGCCATCTCGACGCCGGTGCATAGGCAGACCGCGGCAGCAGAGCTGGCCGCGCGCGCGGAGGGCTACGGCTTTCCAGGGTTCGTGGTCGATGGCAACGACCTCCTGGCTGTTTATGCGACCACCGTTGATGCGGTGAATCGGGCGATTGCCGGAGACGGACCGACGCTCATCGAATGCCGAACCTATCGCATGGGATTCCACAACACGTCCGATAACCCGAAGGAATACCGCGATACGGCAGAGGTCGACGAGGCAGAGCAGCGAGACCCGATCGAACGAGTGCGGCGATTCGCGATCCGCCAGGGTGTCTGGTCGGCCGATCAGGAGGCAGCCGCGCTCAACGAGATCCGATCCGCAATCGAGACCGCGCAGCGACAGGTCGAGGAGCTACCAAAGCCTGGAGCAGCGGCGATCTTCGAACACGTTTACGAAACTTTGCCGCCCCGCCTGCAGCAGCAGAGGGCGGAGGCCCTGGACGATGCCAGGCCCAGCTGATACGCCAATTCTCGCCGGGCTGCGCGTGGTCGAGCTGTCGGCGTTCATAGCGGCGCCGCTTGGTGGCGCGACCCTGGCGGCGCTCGGTGCGGACGTGATCCGGGTGGACCCGCCCGGCGGCGGAATCGATTTCAAGCGCTGGCCCTTGCACAACAACCACAGCCTTTATTGGGCAGGCCTGAACCAGGGCAAGCGCTCGGTGGTCATCGATACGCGCACTGAGGCGGGGCAGAGGCAGGTGGCCGGCCTCATCGCGGCGCCGGGAGAAGGTGGAGGAATCGTGCTCACCAACCTTCCGGTCAAGGGCTGGAGCTCGTACGAAGCTCTCGCCAAGCTCCGGCCCGACGTGATCATGGTCGTCATCACCGGCGACCGCGACGGCGGCACCGCGGTCGACTACACAGTCAACGCGGCACTCGGCTTTCCGTGGCTCACAGGACCCGAAGGCCAAGAGGGTCCGGTCAATCACGTCCTGCCCGCGTGGGATGGCATGACGGGATTTCTCGCCGCGCTCGCAATCCTCGCCGCCGAGCGACACCGCCGCATCCACGGTGAAGGGCAGCTGGTCGAGCTGAGCCTGTCAGATGTGGGGCTTGCGGTCGCCGGGCACCTGGGCCTGATCGGCGAGGCGATCCTCGAGCCGCAGCCGCGCGGCCGGTTCGGCAATGACGTGTACGGCACGTTCGGTCGGGATTTCACCACCAGCGATAGGCGACGCGTGATGGTGCTTGCGTTGACCGCGAGACAGTGGGCGAGCCTGGGTGAAGCCACCGGACTTGCCGGTGAGTTCGTGGCGCTTGAGTCCCGAGCGAGCGCGGATTTTCGAAACGAGAGCGACCGCTGGATCCATCGCGAGTCACTTTTCGCCCTGCTGGAGGCATGGTTCGCGCGGCACGATCTCGCCGAGGTTCGCAAGACCTTTGAGGGCCACGGCGTGTTGTGGAGTCCCTACCAGACGGTTAAGCAGCTGGTGGCAGATGATCTGCGCGCCTCCACCGCCAACCCTCTGTTCTCGGAGATCACACATCCGTGGCTGGGCAGGTTCCTGACGGCCGGATCGCCATTGCGTTTTGGCGCGGCGGCACCGGTGCCGGCGCGCCGCGCGCCGGACCTCGGCGAACATACCGAAGAGGTGCTGCGGGAGTTCGGCTTGTAGAGCGCGGAGCTCGTCGGCGCCATATTGTTGCAACCGTGTTCCTCGATCAGCCGCTGGCCAAGAAGGTGCCTGAACTGACGATCTACTTCTGGGTGATCAAAATCCTGACCACGGGGATGGGTGAGGCGACCTCGGACTACTTTGTCCACACTTACAACCCATACGTTGTGGTGGTCCTGGGAGCGGCCGCTTTGGCAATCGCGCTCGTATGGCAACTTTATTTGCGGCGATACATGACCTGGGCGTACTGGCTGACTGTCGCAATGGTCGCTGTCTTTGGCACGATGGCCGCCGGCATTCTCCACGTCTACCTCGGCGTCCCGTACATCTTGTCGGCGATCACCTGGGGAGTAACCCTGACTGTCATATTTGCGCTGTGGTACCTCAGTGAGAGAACTCTCTCGATTCACAGCATCTACACGCGCCGCCGCGAACTGTTCTATTGGGCGGCCGTCCTCGCGACGTTCGCACTAGGCACGGCGGCGGGGGATATGACGGCGGTCACGTTCCAGTTTGGTTTCTTTGCTTCGGGGATCCTCTTCGCTATCGTGTTTGCCATCCCGGGCGTCGCCCACCGATGGTTTGGTCTGAACGAAATCGTTGCATTCTGGTTCGCGTACATCATCACGAGGCCGCTTGGAGCGTCATTTGCTGACTGGCTTGCGGTGCCGGCGAGTCTGGGTGGCCTGAATCTCGGGAAGGGGACGATCAGCATCGCCTCATGGCTATTGATCGTCGCGTTCGTGGCGTACCTTGCGATCAGCCATCGAGATGTGGCGAAGCCCTCCATCAACTCGGCGAGAATCAACTGATGGAGTCCAGCTTGAGCCGAGGCGATAGGTACGAGCGAACCTACGAATTGCGCTCTGCCGCCGGCGAGGACGTCCATGGGGAGGCAAATTTCGTCACCCGCTTCTCGCCAAGCAGCGTCCTCGACGCGGGTTGCGGCACGGGCAGAGTGGGCAGGGAGCTGCACCGTCGGGGTGTTGAAGTCGTGGGCGTCGACGTCGACGCTGAGATGCTCGAGACAGCCCGGGATCGATGCCCCTCGGCGTCGTGGATCGAGGGCGACATCAGCGCTATGCGGCTTGGCCGCACATTCGACATCGTGCTGATGGCAGGCAACGTGATCAACTTCGTGAGTCCCGAGTCGCGACGGCAGGCCGTTGAAAACCTGGTGCGCCATTTGCGGCCGGGAGGTCTTCTCATCAACGGCCACTCGATTCGGTCAGATGGCTGTCCGCCCGCAGTGTTTGCGGGTTGGGCCGAAACCGTGGGCCTCGAGCTGGTCGAGCACTGGTCGACGTGGGACCAGGATGCGTTTGTTGATGGCTCGGAGTACAGCCTGACGGTGCATCGTTTCGTCGGCTGACGTTTTTGCGGCGCCGAGCACGACTGGGGTCTAGCTGAAGTCGCTCCAACCGCCTCCCATGTAAGTCGGGCCGGCCAATGACGTGGCTCCCTTGCCGTTGATCAACCAGAGGCTGCCATCTGACCCGCGCGCCACCAGGTCCTGGTGGTTCGTAGACGTCCATTGGCCGCCGCCCACGATGGTCGAGTATTGGTCCCAACCCCCCGAGCTGGACATCTGCTGAGGCGGAGCAAGCGAGTGATCTGCTCGACCCAATGAGATCCACATGGATCCGTCGGGCTTGCGTGCGATCAGGTCGGGTAGTCCATCGCCATTCCAGTCCACCGGAGCGACTATTTGATCGTAGGCATCCCACCCGGTGGCGAGCAGCTGCGGAGTCGGATCAATCTGACCACTCTTCGATCTGGAATAGAGATAGATCGAACCGCTTGGTGTTCGCGCGATCAGGTCTGGATTGCCATCGCCGTTCCAATCGCCGACCCCCGTAATGGTGTCGTAGGTCGACCACCGGATTCCTGAGCCAATCTGGAACCGGGACTTGAAACCTCCGTGCCCGTCGTTTGGTACAACAAAGAGGGCGCCGTCTGATGTTCTGCGTGCAAACAAATCGGGCCGAGCTTGACCAGTCCAGTTGCCGGCCGGTGCAATCAGGTTGTACTGCGCCCAGCCGGTGCCGATGACTCTGGATGCCTGCAGCCCCCCAGATCCATTGCTCTCGAATAGATCTATTTGGTCGCCTCGTCTGGCCAGTATGTCCGGATGGCCGTTGCCGACCCAGTCCCCTGGTGTCACGAAGCCACCAAACGATGTTTGCCCCTTGTCCTTGAACCGCTGGAAGTTGGTGAGAGCGTTGGTCACGATCTGTGACAGGTTCGGGTCGATGGCAAGGCTGTTGCCGAACGAGATCGACCCAACGCTCACCGCTTGCCCCCCGTCGCGGCGCAAGTACCAGACGATGTCTGATCTTCCGCCGACGACGTTGGTCCCCTCAGCAACGACCTCGTACTGGCGATTAAGGAGAAACGGGAGCCGGTAATCGACCTCGTCGCCTGAGGCCCCCGCACCGACGCCTGGTGAGTTATTGAAGCACCCGCGCTCCCAGTACTTGCCATTTGACCCGATGATGCGCGACTTAACGCCTGCCATAAGCCAGGAGCGAGGCCGAAGAACTTTATACGATGAGCATGTGTCCTTGGTCGTGTAAAGGAATCCCGAACCAAGGAGGTTGCCAATGGCGTACTTCCGTCGGACCGGCCCTTCGCCGCCGATCAGGACGCTGCTCCACGTTGCACCGGGTGGCTTCACGAGGTTTTCCACGTGGTACATGGTGTTACCGGACAATGAGAGGACGCTGCCGCCATTCTGCATATACCTCGCCACCGCGTCGTACATTGAGCCAGTCCAATACTCGCTATGCGTGCTCAGAAGCACTCCGTAATAGTTGGCGGTCGATAACAACCACGGGCTGTCGTTGAGGTCCACGTCGGAAACCAGCTGGTAGGCGAAATGGTGCGCCTCGAGCCATTGCAGAATTACCACTTCTCCCCCGGCCAAATGAGAACCTTGGAACATCGGGCTCGCGCCAGGGTTAGGCCGAAGATAACTTACTTGGGTCGGGTGCGTGGGCGAATAGAAGCTTCCGGAGCTTCGGGCTCCGGGCCAGTCGTTGTATGCGTTCCATGTATTCGTCGACGCCACCACCAGCAGTTGCCGCGTGGGCGGAGGCGTGCGCGGACGCACAACAAAAGTGACGTAAGCCGTGTAGCTGAGCAAGCTTCCCGTGTTGCCGATAGGGACCGCCGTGTCCAATCGGGCGGCGTACAGGCCTGAGGGCCACGAGCACGTGTCGGAGTAGGTTGCAGACGGCTTCCACTGCGCGCCATCACGATTTGCGTCTGGTGGAATGGCCTGGACTACGCCATCAGTCTCAGTCACGATAGCAAGGCTCTGCGGGTCCGCTTGCCCGAATCGCTCAAAGTTGACCGTGTACTTGGACGCCAGCGAGCTTATGTGGAGAGTGATGGTCGAGCACTGCTCAATGCTCAGCGGGTCGCTGTAGCCCGATATCCCAGCCCCGATAGCCAGCAACAGGTGTCCGTCCGGAGTGCGGGCCAGAAGATCGACCCGGTCGCTCCCGACCCACCTGCCCGGTGTGACGATGGCGTTGAAGGCGCCCCAACCGCTCCCGATTGCGTCGCAGGAAGTGTTCTGAAACCCGCCGCGCCCATTTCCCCGGAACAGACATAACGTCCCGTCTGGACTCCGTCCCAACAAATCGGGAAAACCATCGTTGTCCCAATCTCCCGGCGCGGCAAGCAATGAGTAGGTCTCGAAATTGACCGATGTGATGAAGCTGATACCGGAAAATCCACCGTGCCCATCGCCGGCAAAGACCGTGAGCGAACCGTCGCTGGCCTTTCGCGCGATCACATCCGAGCGATGGCTGCCGTTGAAGTTGGTGGTGCCCAAGACGGCGTCATAGCCGCCCCACCCGGACGCTAGTGAAATGGGTCCACCAAGGGATCCGTTGCCACGGTTCGGGAACAGGATCAGCTCGCCGTCGTTACGGACGGCCATAAGGTCAGGACGGCCATGACCAGTGAACTTGCCGGCGTCGACCAGCTGCGTGTAGATGTTGAAGCCTGATCCGATCTGAGTTGGACCTGTGTACCCGCCCAATCCGTCCCCCGAGAACAGCCACAATGTGCCGTCCGACGCCTTACGGGCAATGATGTCGGGCGCCCCATTGGCCGTCCCGTCCCAGTCTCCGGGCGACACGATGAGGTCGTAGTTCTGCCATCCGGCCTCGATCGCAACAGACGGTTTGACTTGAGGCGGCCGCGATCCAAGTGCGACGGCACCGGCCAGAACGATCAAACCGATGACGGCGAGTGCGCCAAATCGGCGCAGCACGACGAAGGCCGGCCGCTGGGGGCTCCGAGTCATCCGAAAGTCACCCGTTTACTGATGTCGAATGACGGGACATCTGGAAGCTCTTCCCAATAAGGATCCCGGCCGGTGCCCCAGGTCAGCCACACCTCTACGGTAAACCAGGATCGAATTCCGAACAGCGAAAACGGCGAGGTCGTCCTGGACGTAGCCCGCACCTCACCGGCCAAGCGCGGCACATCGGTCGGCCACGTCGAGATGGACCTCGCCGCCCAGTGAGGGGCGACTGACTCTCCGATTGCGTGGTACCATTCCGCTATTCCACTAGGGGAGTAGTGAAAGTTGATTCATTTCCATCTTGATTCGCGGTCCGGGATGCCTACCTACATGCAGTTGGTGAATCAGGTCAGGCGCGCCGTCCGCAACGGAACTTTGCGTGCCGGCGACCGCCTTCCTACGGCCCGCGAAATGGTCGCCAACCTGGCGATCAACCCGAACACAGTGCTCAAGGCATACGGCTTTCTGGAGAGCGAGGGCCTGGTGTCCAGCCGGCCGGGCCTTGGCACGTTCATCACGGCGGACATGGAGGCGCAGCTCGCGCCTGCGGTTCAGCGACATCTGCGTCGCGGGCTTGATGCCTGGCTGAAGAAAGCGGCTGCAGCCGGGCTCGACCATGAAGGTGTGCTCGCGCTGGTCAATCTGGCGCTGGACGAGTCCCAAAGCACCGAGGTGGCATGAACGTTGCGATCCAGGCGACCGGCTTGGGCAAGCGGTACCGCAGCGGTTGGGCGCTGCGGGACTGTTGTTTACAGATCCCGGCAGGCCGCATCAGTGCACTGGTGGGACCTAACGGCGCAGGCAAGACAACGCTTCTACGGTTGGCAGTCGGCCTGCTCCGTGCCACTTCCGGCGAGATCAGCGTCTTCGGGTGGTCGCCGACGACGAACCCAATCCTCGTGCTTGCGCGGGTGGGCTTCGTGCCCCAGGACCGCCCGCTGTACAGGAACTTCACCGTCGACGAGATTCTCCACCTCGGCCGCAACCTGAACCCTCGCTGGGATCAAGTCGCCGCCGTCGGCCGTTTGCAGCGCCTCGGTATCCCGTTGAATCGACGGCTGGCTGCACTGTCTGGTGGTCAGCAGGCCCAGGTGAGCCTGGCGCTTGCGCTCGGTAAACGACCTGACTTGCTGCTTCTGGACGAGCCGGTATCGAACCTCGACCCGCTCGCCCGACGCGAGTTCCTAAGCGAGCTGGTGCAGGTGGTTGCCGCCGATGGTTTGACGGTGGTCCTCTCTTCTCATGTCGTGGCCGAGCTGGAGCGAGTCTGTGACCACCTCGTGATCCTCAACGGCGGTCGGGTCCAGGTCATGGGGGAGATAGAGGACCTGGTCGCCCATCACAAACTCCTGATTGCTCCGCGGCTGGATCCTGCGGAGGTCGCGGCCGATCAGACGGTGGTGCAGGTGACACAGACGGAGAGGCAATCAGCCATGTTGGTCAGGGTCGGGACGCATCCTGTCCGGCCCGATTGGGAGGTCCACTCGGTTTCGCTGGAGGACGTCGTTCTCGCCTACCTCGGCAATCCCTCAGCGGGGACATTGCCCGCGCTCGCTCTCGAGGTCGACTCCCAATGACCTGGCTGACGTGGCGTCAACACCGCCTGGAGGCGCTCGGCGCAGCACTCCTGGTTTTCCCAACTCTGGTGGCGATCGCCGGCTTTTTCATCGTCGCCCAGCCTCTGTTGCGGCAGGTGAACGCCGCTTGCCCAGGCGACTCCTGCGGCGCCGCCTTGCAATCCTTCTCTGATCGATTCGGAACGCTACGTACTGCTCTCGAGGCGATCCTGATTGGATTGCCCGTGCTCCCCGGACTGTTCGTTGGCGCTCCCCTGCTGGCGCGGGAGTTCGAGCAGGGAACAGACCAGTTGGTTTGGAGCCAGGGCATCACACGCCGGCGGTGGCTCTTCGTAAAGCTCGGACTTCTTATCGCCGTGACTGTCGTTATCGCCTCCTTGCTTGCGATTGCCGGGCGAGTGTGGTTTGAAACGAACCCGTCGGGGAATTCCAGCCAATGGGCGGAGTTCGACGTCCAGGGCCCGGCCTTTGCGGCCTATGTGTTCTTCTCGCTTGCTCTGGGAGTTGCGGCGGGCGCGCTGATTCGCCGTACGGTGCCGGCGATGGCAGCGACACTGGTCGGCTTTGTCGGGGCGCGATTGGCGATTCTCTTTCTGGCAAGGCCGAACTTCCTGCCGCAGCAGCAATGGGACGTCAGCACAATCCTGGTGGGCCAAGCGGACGCTTGGACGATTGGCGACCAGCGCCATTTCGACGTGACCGGGCATCCGCTGAGCGACACGCAATGGCAGGCTGCTGTCAACACATGTAGCCAGATCCAGGGAGACTGGGGATCCTGTCTGCGCGATCACGGGGCCGTGCTCCTGCAGGCGTATCAGCCAGGTGACCGCTTCTGGCTGTTTCAAAGTTTCGAAGCGGCCATCTTCATCGTTCTGGGTATTGCGATGATCTGGTTGACAGCCTGGCTCGTCGGGCGCCGATCGTAGGATTTCCAGTTCGAGCGTTGATTACAGCCTTTCGCTAGGGTTAGCGGCGCAATGGCCATGAAGACGAAGCTGACGGCGCTGATGGCGGCCGCCATTGCCCTCACGGCCTGCTCGGCCTCGACCACCGTTGCCACCAACCCCGACGCGCTGGCACATGGGGCTGCGGTCAAGACACTCGATGCCGGCAAGCTCAACAGCCTGCCCACCGGCTCCATCTATGTCCGGATGATTAGATTCGCACAGCCGGTGGGCTACGTCATCCACTCGAAGCAACACGTCTCCAGCGTGATTTACGTCGAGGTCGGCGTGCACCGGTTGACTCTCGACGGTCAGGCGCCCGTCGACCTGGTGGCCGGCCAGGCCTTCTTCCATCAAAGCGTCGCGCACACTCATGAAAACCCAGGACCGGGGCCGAGCGTTTGGTACTCAATCGCCCTGTGGCCGAGCTCAGCCCGCGGTACGGCGCTCGTCGACAAAGTCGCCCGCGCGGCGTTCGAAAGCGGCGACATCGCCCGCGACACATGGCCGCAGGGAGCCTATTCACAGGTCCTGCGTCAGGTCACGCTCGCGAACCTGGGAACCTCTGGTGCCCATCGGTTCGGCGGACTCTCCGCCCTCTATGTGCTCAGCGGCTCCGTGACCATTAAAAATGCTCACAGCGCCCCTCTCACGTTGAGCACAGGTCAGGGTGTCGACTTCTTGCCAGACGTCGCGCTGCAGGAGACCAATGCGGGTCAGAGCCCGGCGGTGTATCTCGAGTTCATCACCACCGCGGTCGGCAAAGACTTCGAGGTGCCGCTCCAGCAACCACCGGCCGCCTGACGTCGAGCCGATTTACCCGATACGGCTGACCCGGTTGCCATCGGCATCGGCGACGTAGACCAAGCCCTGCGCGTCGACAGCGACGCCAAGCGGAGTCGTCATCTGGGCGATCGTGTCGATATTGCCCAGCACGTCAACCCGCCTGACCCGGCCGTTGAGCGCGTCCGCGATGAAAACATCCCCCTGCGAATCCACCGCGATGCCTTGGCCGATTCCCTCGAGTGGATTGGTGGCCAGGTGCAGCTCGCCGAAGGTGGCCGCGCGCCCATCGCCGAGGTAACCCGGAACGCCAGTGCCGGCAATGCTCTCGATCTGACCGTTGACGTCGACGCGGCGCACACGCTGGTTCAGCGTGTCGGCGATGAAAAGGTTGCCCTCGTTGTCGAATGCAAGGCCCCCGGGAGCGTGAAGGACCGCATCGCCGGCACGACCGGCATCACCACGGTATCCGGCCTCACCAGTGCCGGCCACAGTGGAGATCGTGCCGTCTGCTGCGACCTGACGGACGACGTTGTTGCCTGTGTCGGCGATGAAGAGAGTGTCGCCGAAGCCGATCGCGAGACCGGTGGGTAAGTTCAACTTGGCCGATGGCCCAGGCTTTCCGTCGCCCGCATAACCGTCCTCACCGTCGCCGGCGACGGTTGTGATCGTGCCATCCGAATCGACCCGGAGGACCCGATTGTTCAGCGTGTCAGCGATGTAGACGTTGCCCGCGCTGTCCACGGCCAGGCCTTGCGGAACGTTGAGCTGCGCCTGCGCGGCCGGACCCCCGTTTCCAGCGTTGCCGGCCGTCCCGGTACCGGCGAACGTGCTGATCCGTCCGTCCTTCGTAACTTCGCGCACCCGGTTCCCCTCGGCGATGTAAATTTCGCCGGCGGGCCCGATGGCCAGCGCGAGCGGTCGCACGAGCGCCGATGCGGACGCCTGCCCTCCGTCGCCGGAGAAGGCGCGCTCACCGGTGCCGGCGACGTTAACGACGCGCGGCGCTTCGGTTGCTGAGGGCGCCGACAGCCATACGTATCCAAGCGCGACCGCCACCAGGAGCGCCGCACCAAAGAAGCCCATCCTGCGCGGGCTTGCCAGGCCCGCCACAAGACGAGGGCGGGTTCGGCCGAGAGCGGGCACGGCGGCAGGCAAGGCGGACGGCATGGTGGATACGGAACCGCCGTCGCCGGGCAGCTCCGCCGCGATCCAGTTGGCGATCTGTACGCGGGAGCGAAAACCGAGCTTGCCTCGGATCTGCTCGACGTGGCTCTCCGCTGTGCGCTCAGAGATGAACAACCGGGTAGCGATCTCCCGGTTTGTCAGCCCCTGAGCGACAAGGGCTGCCACCTCGCGCTCCCGGCGGGTGAGACCTGGCGCCACCACAAGAATTCGCGAGGAGCATAACAACGGCGGCTGATCGCATGGCCGAGAAACCGGTACCAAGTTCCGGTACCGATCCCGGTAGTTGTACGCATGACGGGGGCCCGCGCCGTGCCTAGCGTCGAGATCACTGCCGGGCCGTCGGCCTGGTGTCTCGAGTTAGGAGCAATCGCGAATGAGCCAAGTCACGACAAAGCGGGTCCTGTCCGTTCTAGTAGTCGCAGTCGCGCTGGTCGCGGCGTGCGGCGGAGGCACTGCCAGTGCGCCGCCTAACCAGTCGCCACCACCCGGGCCGGTGACCAAGTACCGGAACGTGCTCCAGGGACAGACTGCGGGCGCGCCGATCGACCTGATCCAATCGATCATCTATTTCGCTCCCGGCGCTGCCAGCGTGGTTCACACCCACAGCTCGCCCAACCTGGCCACGGTGATGCAGGGTCAGATCACCGTCAAGATGCCTTCTGGCGACAAGCTGGCATCAGAGGGGAATGCCCTGGTCGAACCCTTGAACCAGTCCGTTCAGGCACTCAACCTCGGTTCGGCAGCGGCGATGGTCGTGGCCGCCTTCCCGGTCCTGCATGGCACGAAGCCGACAGCTCCGGTCGCTGGGCAGCCGGCGCCTTCGACGCTCAACAAGACGCTCTACACCTTCACACTCGACTCGCCGGCAATCACTGGCAGCTACAGCGTGATTCAGCAGGTCCTCGACTTCGCACCGGGTGCGCAAACGCTGAAGCATCGCCATGGTGGGCCAGGTGTGATCACTGTGATCCAGGGCCAGGTCACGCTGAACCGCGATGGGGTCGAGAAGACCTACGTCGTAGGGGACACCTTCTCCGAGATGCCGGGCCAGACGCTGCAGGCGTTCAACCGTGGGAGCACCGAGCTCATCGTGGCCGCCACCTACCTCCTGCCTGACGGCGCGCAGCTCACCACCAACCTCTAGACGTCAGACGTGCTTGTTGCCATCCACACCATTTGGAGAGTTGACATGAAGATCTACCGCAAGCTCGTGGTTGCCCTTGGCGCGATCACAGTCATAGCCGCAGCGGGAGCAACCGTCGCGCTCGCCAATCCGGGAAGCCAGATCATCACGACGGTTCTGGGTCACCGGGCGACACTCTCAGACCGCGTGCACGTCAACCAGGATCGGGTCAAGTTCCAGACCAAGGATCCGACAGACGTCATGGTGCAGACCATCACGTTCCTGCCGCAAGGCACCTCTGGCTGGCATTTCCACCCGGGCATCGTGATCGTAGTCGTCGAGTCCGGCCAGGTCACCACACACGATAAGAACTGCCGGACAGCGACCTACGGACCGCATCAGTCGTTCGTCGAAAGTGGAACGTTGCCCTTCATGGTCAGCAATGACAGCGCCACGGTTAACGCCGTCGTGTATGCCACTCTCGTTGTGCCGGCCGGAAGCCCGTTCAGGATCGAGACCGGCCCGCCGGCCTGTGCGTAACCACCTTCTGGGCCGGGTTCGCCCGGCCCAGTCCTTCTCCCAGTTCCTCGATAGAGATCACAGGTGTTGACGCAGGAAGCGCGCGCAGTCGTCCCACGATTTGCGCGCGCGACTGATCACTCCGGCCATGCGAAGGTAGCCGTGAATCATGTTTGGCTCGTGGATGTGCTCGACGAGCCCACCGGCGGCCCCGAGTGCGGCCGCGTAGGCGCTCCCTTCAGAGGCCAACGGATCCAGCTCACAAGTGATCACCAGCGCGGGCGCTAGCCCGGTGAGGTCGGTCGCGCGAAGAGGCGAAGCGTCAGGCGAGGCGCCGTCGCCGGGATCGGCGAGGTACTGCTCCCAATACCAGCGCATCGACTCGCGGGTGAGACCGTAGCCGGTGCCCATGGTTCCGTAGGAAGGCGTGTCGAGGTCGTAGTTCGTCACCGGATAGATCAGTACTTGCGCCGCGATTCGCGGTCCCCCTCGCTCACGCGCCCAACGTGCGACCACGGCGGCCAGGTTGCCTCCCGAGCTGTCTCCGCCTACAGCGAGGCGATCTGGATCGGCGCCGATCGCGGCCGCGTTCTCGTGCAGCCACACCAGCCCTGCCCACGAGTCGTCCACAGCCGCCGGGAAGCGGTGTTCCGGGGCCATGCGATAGTCGAGCGACAGCACCATACAGCCGGCGCGGCTGGCGAGCGCGCGGCAGACCGAATCGTGGCTTTCGATATCACCCACCACCCAGCCGCCGCCATGCATATAAAGGAGAGCGGGCAGAGATTCGCCCCCGACGGGAGCATAGATGCGGCCCCCAATCGGCCCCTGTGGACCCGGCACGCGAAGGTCCTCGATCCGAGCGACCGGCTCCGGCTCGCCGGCCAGCATAGGAACGCGCATCCGATTGAGCCGGCGCGCCTCCTGCGGGCCCTGTTCAGCAAGGGGAGGGAGACCGAGCGACTGCATCCAATCCAGGTAGGCGCGTGCCTCCGGATCCATCACCCCTGCCGCGCCAGAATAGCGCCGAGCCGCATTAATTTCAGGTCAGCTTGCGGTGGAACTCGAGCTTGCCAGGCATCTCCTCGTAACCGAGCTCCTCATTGAGGTGAAGAATCGGTGCGTTCTCTGAGTCGTTGTCGGTTTTCACCGCATTGACACCGAGATCGATAGCCTGGACCAGCGTCTCCAGCTTGAGCGCCCGAGCGAATCCCTTGCCGCGGTGTTCGCGCAACACCCCGGTGAAGCCGGTCCACACTGAGCTTGGGTGGTAGGCGAGGTACGAATAGCCGATCGGCTGGGCGGCGAGCACCGCCACCCAGATCCGCTCCGGCAGCACCGCCGGAGGCTGCATCCAGACGACCCACTCCTCGTACGGCTCGGGGATGTATTCGACGCTCATCGGGATGTCGGCAAGCGATACGGGGTGGAGGCGTCGAAGGAACGCCTCGCCTCCGAGATCCGCCACGGTCCTGAGCACGACATCCGTCGTATCGATGCGCTTATGCGCAGCGCGCTTTCCTGGACGATGAAGCGCCTCACCGCAGAGCCTGCCTCGCTCTTCGTCCACTTCTCGAGCAGCTCCTCAGCGACCTGAGGATGTTTGGGCTCGGCGGCGGTGGATGTGGCCGCCGCGAACCCCGCGTCGGCATGGGTGGCGGCGCGAAAGCCGATCACAGGTTTCAGCATGCTGGCGTCATTCTCGTTCGTCCGCTCGGTTCGTAGCGAACCTGACTCCAGGTAATCGTGAAGCTGCGGCCGGTCAGTCCTTGTCCTGAGGGTCTGCCAGGGTCACCTCTCCGCGGCTGCTATCGGCCTACGTGCTGAGGTTCAGCCAGGCCGCTTTGAGCCCAGATGGTGGCGGCTTCCACCGAGTGGAACGTTCGCATCAACAGGCCGTGATGGTCCATCTCTGTGGCGGCATCGTCATACGCCGATTTGGCAAGCCCGGCTGACGCGGTCACGATGGCCATTCGCTTGAGCCCCGCGGCGACAGCTTGTGGCAGCCAGACGTCCCGGGCCCACTGTTGATCGTCAGGATGAACGATCTTCGCCTTGCGAGCGTCACTGACGTAGCCCACCACGTGCCTCGATCGAATCGCTCGCACTCCGGTGAGCAACGCGGCTCGAAACTCTGCGCTGGTTGCGAAGCCCTTCCATTCCGCATAGAGAATCTTGGGTACGGCACGCCACCGGATGGAAATGTTGGGCTCGTCTAAATAGATCTCGTCGTCCACGACAGCCGTGCCGAGGCTAACACTGTGCATCGAGCACTGGGCTCGCCGAATACGATTTCGACTCACCTACTGCGAGCCGGTGCGCCGTTTTGCCCTCGGCCGCTAAGTGGCGGATCGCTCCATCGCCTGCTCCATCTGCGAGCGAAGCATTCTCGTGCCGGCCGCGGCGAGGCCCACCTCGATCAGCCGTCCTTTCCAACCCTTGCCCAACCGCGTGACCGTTACGTCAATCTGGCTGCCCCCGCCCGTGGCCGTGATGATCTTGTAATCCCAGCGGCTGCCCGGACCCCACGTGTTCGAGTCCATGGTCTCGACACTCACGGCGCCGGTGGTCAGATCCCAGCTGTACTTTTCTCGCTCCCAGACCCCGCCCGCGACCGAGCTGCCTTCGGTCACCTCAGCCCAGCCGGGACCCTGGCCGTGCAATTTGAAATGTTGTTCGTCAATGTTCGGCCACACCTGGGAACGACGCGGTCCAAAGTCAGTCAATGCGGCTAGCACGGCGCTGGGCGCCAGCTTTGTCTCCAACTGGAAGTGGACTCGTGCCATCAGCGTTTACTTTGGACCTCGCACCCCGCCGCTCGCCTCTCCAACCGCTTGAGAATATTTTCGCCGCCCGGTCGCACCCGATCCATTGAGCTGGTATTCTTCACCTGTAAAGAATGAAATTCGCCTACAGCGAATCCGCCCAGTCTGTACACGCCGCGCTCGGAGCCGTCCTGCGCGGACACCGCGAAGCTTTGCGCCGCACTTTGACGGAGGTCGCAGCCGAGGCCGGCCTTTCGCCCGCGCATCTATCCGAGGTCGAGCGTGGCCGCAAGGAGGTCTCGACCGACCGTCTCCTCGCCGTTGCCCACGCGCTCGGAATTCGGCCCGCCGACATGTATGCGGACCTGGCGCGGCTGCTGGGCGCGGACAGCGAGCAGCGCGCCTGGCCCGAAGATCCACCCGTGAAGCTCCGTCTCGCCACCGCCGGCCTGCCGATGGATGCCCTTCGCAGCGTCGCTGACTTCAGCGCATATATGGCGATGGCCAACCCGCCGCCGAGAGCCCGTCCGCGAATCGGCTTTGAGCCAAGGAGATAACCCGATGACACTGATTCCGACCGTCATCACGAGCGATGGAAGAGGCGAGCGAGCCTACGACATCTATTCCCGTCTGCTGAAGGACGGCGTCGTCTTTGTTCGTGGACCAATCGATGACGACCTCGCGACCACAGTCACGGCGCAGCTCTTGTTCCTCGAAAACGAGGCTCCGGAACGCGACATCCAGCTCTACATCAACAGTCCCGGAGGCTCACTCACGGCATCGCTGTCGATTTACGACGCCATGCAATACGTTGCGAACAAGGTGGGGACGTTGTGCACGGGTCTCGCCGCCAGCGGCGCATCGATCCTGCTCGCCGGTGGCAATCACGGTATGCGAATGTCCTTGCCCCACGCCCAGATCCTCATCCACCAGCCGTTCACGCAGGGCATCCAGGGACAGGCCACGGATATTCAGATCCACGCCCAGGAAATCCTGCGGCAGCGGCAGCAGCTGGCCGCCCTATATGCCAAGCACTGCTCGCGTCCCATCGAGGATGTTGAGCGCAATATGGAACGCGACTTCTTCATGACGCCGGAGCAGGCAAAGGAGTGGGGCTTGATCGACCTGATCGTGGAGCGCAGCCCGGTCGTGGTCACCGTGTCATGAGCACCGGAACCGAGGTCGGCTTCTGTCCGCGCTGTCAGGCGACGAGAACACTGCGGAGCGTTGACACGTTGGCGCTCAGGCGATTGGCGGATGGCACGCATCTCGTGCGTCGCCGGCAACTGGAATGCGCAAGCTGCAACACCTTCCTATCCGTGGTCGAGACGCCGCTGCGAACAGAGGTCGTCGCCGGGAGGTCCTGAGAGTCGCAGCCTCAGCCGGCCGGCTCGAACGGTTTCAGATGCTCCAGGTCGTTGTCGCTCAGCTCGGCGAACAGTGCGAGGTCGTCGCTTCGCTTCAGGAATCGACGCGGCAGGATGACTTCCTCTTTTAAAACCCCATCGGGGAGGATCACCACTCCGACCAGCTCTGAGTTGTCGAAGAGGACATCCTTCACGGTGCCGAGTCGCTTGCCGGAGTTTCCCAGCATGACGTTCTCACCACCCTCGATCTCCAGCTCGTCGGCTCCCTTGTTGGCGACCTGTTCCAGAGAGGAAGGTATGGCGGGCGAGGACGTCAGGGCGCTGAGCGCCTCATCCCTAAAGCCTTCAGCGGCCGTTTCATCGCCGTATCGATAGCTGAGGTACGCGGGAAGGTCGCGCACATCGTTGGCAGGGAGCTTCAAAACGATGCGGCCGTGGGAGACGGAGCTGACTTCGCTGCGAGGCACTATCACCTCGTCGGCGAGCAACCAGGATCCGGGGGAGAGCAAGTGTCCGGAGAATCGCCGATTCTCTCTCACAACAAAGGCCTTGAGCGTCAAGTCATCCTTGCCGACGATCAGCCGAGAAAGCGTGCCGATCTCCGTGCCGTCGCTCGCATGGACGGCAGCCCCCAGGTGAAAATCCTCATCCTGCGAACCCGGTTGGTCAGTGCCCACAGCTTTTAAGGCTACTCAGTGCGCCTTTGTGGGGGAGGCAGTGATCAGCCCTCGGCGGCGATTCGGCGACAGCAGCGAAACGATGGAGAGGGCGAATGCCGCGTACAGAATTCCGCCCACGACGTCGGCGACGTAGTGCTCGCCCAGGTACACGACAGTCACCCACACGACGATCGCCCAGATCGACAGGAGAACGCCCACCGCCTTGTTCCGTCTCCATGCCGCGGCGGCGGCCAGCACCGGGAACCCGGCATGCAGCGAGGGGAATGCTGCGTACAGGTTGTAATCGTGGTGTGAATACAGCCATGTCAGGGCGGGCGGCAGGCCAGATCGCAGCACTGCATCCTGCATCAGATGCTGCACCGATTGCGGCTGAGCCAGCCAGGGCGGGGCTGTCGGAACCACCACATAAGTGACAAAGGCGAGGGCGCAAAGCACAACAAGCGACAGCCCGAAGCGGTGAAATTCGGCGCGATTCCTGCTCCAGAGCCAAGCGCCGACGATCACCGGCAATAGGAAATGAGCCGAATACACAAGGCTCCCGGCGTCGTCGATGAGGTCCGCATCGCCGAGCTTCGCGATCGTTGTCTGCAGCACGAGAGTCGGCTCGTAGCCGCCGAAAAGCGCCCGTTCCACTCCGGCCAGGTTGTGCGGTGGCACGTGCAGGGTCGCAGCGAGGTCCCGCATGAGCTCGTACGCCATGAGCACCAACACGAATGGCGCCCAGCCCAGCAGCAAGGCGACTGCTCGCTTACTCGCCGGTGCGTCGGCAGTCCTTTCCATCGGCGATTCGCGAGGCTAGGTTGGAGGCGCCGGAACGACGATCATCCGCCCACCGTCGGGTGCGACTTCGGTCGTGTCGAACGCGGAGCGATCCAGGGCGACGACCTCGCCTTTCACCGCGGCGAGAAATCCGTCCAATGGTTCGAGGAATGAGATCGCCGGCGTCCGATAGTGCATCGGGACGACCCACGAGGGAGCGAGCAGCTCGACCAGCTCAGCGGCGGCGCGGCCGTCGATCGTGGCCGTACCGCCAACGGGGATAAAGAGCAGGTCGATCTTGCCGATTGCCTTCCGCTGCTCCGGTCGCAGCTCCGCCTGCCCAAAATCGCCCATATGGCATACGCGGACGCTGCCCATCTCGAACACATAGATCACGTTGGCGCCCCTCTGCGTGCCGGCGACAGCATCATGTTCGGAGGCGATCCCGACGAGCCGGCCAAGCTGGGTTTCGACCGTTCCCGCGGAGGAGCGCACTGTCTGTTTGACACCGCCAACCACGTGCACCGCGTTGTGATCGCCGTGCTCGTGAGTGACCAGCAGCAGATCGGCGACGGCGTCCTTGATCTCGGGATAGTTCCACGTCATTCCTCGCCCGCGCGCTGCCTCCATGTCGCCGAAGGGATCAATGAAAACGGAATCGTCCCCCGCGCCGAGGGCGAAGGCCGATTGCCCGAACCACCTTACCTGCACGCCATCACCTCGCCTGCGTCATCGGTTCGCCCACGACTGCGATGTCACCAACCGCAGGTTGCACGGCCGGGCGCCGCTGCCGGTTTGAGCCGCGAAGGGCAGACGTCACGCCCGCGACGATACACATTGCGACACACGCCAGCAGCGCGACCCGAATTCCCGTCACGAACGGTTGCGCCAAAAGGCCCGCGAAAAAGTGCGGATCGCTGATCCGGGCTGCGAGTGCAGGGGGCAGGGCGCCGAGCGCGGACGCCGGGATGAGGTGGGAGATCGGGTCGTACCCAAGCATTGCCGCGAAAATCGCGGCGCCCGGAGGTAGCGAGGCGATCCCCTGCGCAAGGGGGGCGGACAGGCCGGCCTGTGTCGCGCCGGCCTGCAACGCCGGCCCAAGGTTCTGCGACAGGCTCGCTATGACGATGGTGAAGAAGATCGCCGTGCTCGCTGTCATGCCGGCGTTGAGCACCATCGCGCGCATACCGGCCGCCGCGCCCCTCTGCTCGGCGGGCACGGAGCTCATGACCTGCGATGTGTTGGGAGCGCTGAAGAAGCCCATCCCCGCGCCCATCAATGCCAGGTACGCGGCGAACACCGCGAGGTTGAAATCCGGCGGGAGCGTCATCAGGAGAGCAGCCGCCAGGCCGGCGACCAGGATGCCGCCGGTCGCCAGTACGCGGGATCCGTAGCGGTCGCTCAACCAGCCGCCGAGCGGCCCGCAGACGACGAATCCGACCATAAGTGGCATGGTGTCGATGCCAGCGTGAAGCGGTGTGTCGGCGTACGCGACCCCGTGAAGGGGCAGCCAGATGCCCTGCAGCCAGATGATGAACATAAACATCAGGCCACCGCGTGCCAGAGAGAATAGAAAGGCTGCGACATTTCCGAAGAGGAAGTCTCGAATGCGGAAGAGACCAAGATCAAACAAGGGGTGGCGGACCCGGGTCTCGACCACGCCGAACACGACCAGGAGCGCGACGCCGACCGCAAGCGCGATCAGGACTGTCGGGTTGGACCAGCCCATGGTCTGATTTCCGTAAGGCGTCAACGCCTCAGTCAAGCCGAACATCAGCGCCAGCAACCCTCCGGCGAACGTGAGGTTGCCCAGCCAGTCGATCCGCGCCGCCTGCCGCTTGCCGATCTCGTGGAGCGCGATGTAAGCCCAAACCGACCCAATGACGCCTACGGGCACGCTGATCAGGAAATCCAGCCGCCAGTTGATCGCGGCGAGAATGCCGCCGAGCACGACGCCGATTACGTTGCCGGCGATAAAAGCGATCTGGTTGATCCCCAGAGAAAAGCCACGCTGGCCGGGGGGAAAGGCATCGGTCAGAAGCGCGATGCTGTTGGCGAAAAGGCACGCGCCCCCCAGGCCTTGCAGCATCCGGAACGCTATGAGCTCGATCGCGCCGAGGGTGCCGGTCGACGGGGTCACCGCGCATAGCAGAGAGCCCACTGTGAAGATGACGAAGCCCAGGTTGTAGATGCGTACGCGACCGAAAATGTCGGCGATCCGGCCGAACGTGACCAGGAGCACGGTCGTGACCGCTGAGTAGCCCATCAGCATCCACAGCAGCAGGTTCGACTGGCCTGGCCCCAAGGGATCGACGTGCAAGCCGGAGAAAATGGCGGGCAGCGAGATCAGAACGATGGTCTGGTTGATCGAGGCCATCAGCATCCCGATCGTCGTGTTGATCAGGACGATCCACTTGTATTCGAGCTTCATGCTTCGAGCGCCACCAGCAGCAACTCGTCTTCGACCTGCCGGACAGCGGCATTGAACTCGCGTAGCGCCGCTGCGATCCTTTCCCTGTCGGCAGGTTTCATGCGCTCGACGGCAGCGTGGATGGCGGTTCCATCCAGGAACGGGATCGCGCTGAGGAGCTGCCTCCCTTCGTGAGTCAGCGTGGCGACGACTTTTCGCCGGTCGTCGGCATCCCGATGGCGGTGGATCAGGCCGCGCTCTTCCAGCCGATCGACAAGCCTGGTCATCGACGGAGGGGCAAGCGCGAGCTCGGTGCCGATCTGGCCCAGCGACTGCGGCTGCTTGGCCAGCCGCCGCATGACCCTGACCTGCACCAGGGTGAGCTCCGCCGCGTGCCAGATTTGCGTTTGGAGCGCCTCGCTCAAGGTGACCGCGTCCAGGTAGGCGCGGAGCAGGGCGGCCTGCGAGTCATCGCGGTTAGTTGCCGCCACGGCAATATTATACAAAACGTCAAACGACCAGACCTCAGATTGGCCTATGCGGGCTGCGCGGCCGCCTTTGGCGCCAGGCGCCCGCGGGCTGCCCAGGCTCTGCAAGTGAGAGTGATCGAGCCGTCGGCGGCGACCGGAATTCGGGCCATAACCAGCTTCTTTACTTTCGTCTGCCGATCGGGTGGCAGAGTTGCGAGGTACCCGGGTGCGGGTGCCTCCCCGCCAAGAAATGGCGTCCAGTACTCCTCGAAGTTCGCGAACCTGTCGGTGACGTCGATAGGTCGCTCGACCACTGATGAGAGGCCCGCACCCTCGAAGGCGGATGTCAAAGCGCCGGCGGCGCAGAGCGGGAAACGCACGCCTTCGTCCTTGTTGCGGGCGGCTGGATCCTCCTCGACAGCCGCATCCCAAAAGTGGCGCAACAGGGTCATTTGATCCGCGTAATCCCAAACGTAGGCCCCGATCAGCCCTCGTGTCGCGGTCACCTCAGCGGCCGCCCGCAATGCACCGCCGGCGTCGGGGACGAAATTCAGGACCAGTCCGGAGACAACGGCGTCGGCGGCGAGGCCCAATGAGCGGACGTCCTGGTCGGTTCCATGCCTGAACTCGGCCCGAGGGTCGGTGATCGAGGCGCGCGCGTGGTCGAGATAGCCTTCCGACGGATCCAATGAGATGACTCGAGCTGGTGCTGCAGTGCGCAGGATCGCGCCGGTCAACTCCCCAGTACCGCATCCAACGTCGACCCAGGTCGCACCGGTGTCCACTCCCAGCCAGGGGACGAACTCGGCCGCGACGAGGCGGCTCCAACGGCCGACGAAGCCGTCATACAGGGCACCGCTCGACCACCGAAACTCGGAGCTCAGCGGAGTTTGCGCGGCAGCAGCCACAGCTCTAGTTGAGGGGTCGACAAGAAATGAGCGCCGTGTTCCTCGACGACCGCCTCCTCTTCCAGGCCGACGACCCCGTACCCCGGCACCTCGAGTCCCATCTCGACGGCGAATACATTGCTGGGCTCGATCACCACATCGGGCCCGTCGCCATATCGCTCCCAACGCGGTCCAAGCGTGCCGGCGCCGTCGTGGGCGACCCGGCCGACATGGTGACCGAAGGCGAAACCGGGCTCCGGGTATCCGGCATCGATGATCGTGCGCCTTGACTCGGCATCGACCTCATGACCGGCCCGGCCCGGCTTGAGGACAGCCATACCTGCGTCGATCGCCGCTCGCGTCGCGTCGAATGCCTTCCGCACCGGCCCGGGCGCGCCAACCTCGCCCTCCTTGAGCCAATACCACGTGCGCTGGAGGTCGGAGGCGAAGCCATCGCGCTCGATGCCAAGGTCCACGTGGATGATGTGTCCCGGCTCGAGTTTCTGATCGCCGGGCAGCGTGTGGCCGAGCGCCCCGGTGCGCGGGCCGAAGTCCACGATCGGGTCGATCAGCTCCTCCCAGGAGAAACCGAAACCCGCCTCGCGCACCCAATCCTGGATCTGGCGCTGAAGCTCCTTCTCGCTGATCCCCGGTCGGAGGTGCGCTTCGATCCTTTGGAAGATCTGCTCGGTGAAGGCGATGGCCGAGTGGATGCCCTCGATCTCATCGGGAAGCTTGCGGCGGCGAACCTCGCCCGCCAGCTCGCCGGCCGCGACCAGGCGATCCGCGTACGGCGTGCCGGCGAGCAGCGACTCCAGCATCCGGTACATGCCGAACGTGATGCTGTCGGCGGTGTCATCACTTGCGCTCCAGGTGACGCCAATCCTCTTCGGACTCCACGACTCGAGCACTCCAACCAGCTCATCGCGTGGCGTGGCGACGTAGCCGCGTACGACATCCCACAGGCCCGTGGCGCCGACCTGCACGCTATCGCCGGTGCCGACGACGGCCGCTGTGCGGCCGTCATGGTTCAACAGGAACGCGCTCGGCCACGTCACCGCGGTGCCGACGAGATACCCGAGCGGGTCTGACCTGAGGCCCGTCTCACGCGCGAACTGCACGATCCAGCAGTCCATGCCGTGTTTTTCCATCAGGGCGGCGGCCTGACGCAGCTTGGCCCGGGTCAGGTCCACGAGCCAAGTCTAAGTTTTGCCTTCGGGGATCATCGCGCCGGCGGACAGCGCCATCTCCGATTTCCACGGCGGTTCCGCGCCTGCGCGCGTGCACGTCAGCGCACCGGCAAGGCAGGCAAAGGCCAGCGCCTCCTTGAGCTCCGCAGGCTCGAGCGATAGATCGGGGCGGAGGGCGTCGTGATCGTGCAGCCATGCCAGCAGGCCGGCACCGAAGGCATCCCCGGCGCCGATCGTGTCAACGACTTCTACTTGTGGCGCATCAACGCGTATGCGCAAATCGCGATGGGCAGCAAAGGCACCCTCTGCGCCAAGCGTCACCACCGACAGCCTCACCCCGGCGCCGAGGATGCGCTCAGCTGCTTCCTCGTAGCCGACCCCCGGATAGAGCCACTCGAGGTCGGTCTCGCTCGCTTTGACGATTGTGCTCTTCGAAATAGCTGTGAACAGATGGTCTCGATATTCGGCATCCGGAACGAGCCCCACCCGGATGTTCGGATCGACCATAAGGAGACGCCGACCGTGCTCACGGACGATCAGGTCCACCAGCGTGGATGCCATCGGCTCGAGCACCAGGCCAAGAGTCCCCACGTGCAGGGCAGTGACGTGCGGGCCGAACCGTTCCGGGACCATCTCGGGAGTCAGGCCTGGCGCGGAGGTCCCTTTGACGAGGAACTGGTACTCGGCAACGCCCTCACTGTTGACGTTCGCCATCGCGATGGTGGTGGGCTCGGAACCGATGCTTGCCAAATCGAGGCTGGCACCGTCGGACACGAGCAGGCCGGCGAGCTGCTGTCCGAAGAGGTCATCCGAAAGCCGGCCCAGGAATGCTGTCGGCACCCCTAGCCGTGCGATCGCCCGCGCCGTGTTGAACGGGCCGCCGCCGGGGGCAGCCTGAGGCGTGCCGTCCGCGTTGGAGATCATGTCGATGAGCGCCTCGCCGCAAACAACGATCACGCGGCGATCTTGCCTGATCTCCTGGCGATCAACCGTGTCAGGAAGGTGCGGTGGGTCGCCTTAAGGTGCAGGCGGGACCGAGGCGCCTAGCGGCTTGACCGATGCGGGTCTGCCGGGCGCCTGGCCGTTCGGCGCGTAGTAGGCGCGCCAGATGAGACGGTGGATTGGCAGCCACCTCGGGATGTCGCGCAGGATCGGGATGAACGGCACCAGCGCGAGCAGGAACGTGAGGACCGTCATCAAGAGGACGATCCCGAGGTCCGCGTTTCCCGCGTTCAACCCAAGGAAACCGGTGTCGCTGGTAAATGGAGGTACCTGGTACCACATCGTGTACAGCCAGAGCCACGTCTGGCCGGGGTAAGTTCCCGTCTCGTTCATCATGCCCCAGAGGTCGCCACTCAGGTGCTCGTTCGCCGCCAGGCCGGCGAAGTAGCCGCCGTCGCCCATGAACAGCAGCGGCTGCGTGTAGTCGGTCTGATAGAACCGGCCGTTGATCGCCAGCAGGCCATCGAGGCCACCGGTTTGAGCTACCCCGAGCAGGTTCGACATCATCAGGGACAGGGGTCCATAGTCACCGCTCGCGACGGTCACGTTGCCGTCTTTGACGGTGGCGGCGGCAAGGGCCTTCGTGTAAGCGTCGAGCCACGCGGCTTGTTGGTCAGGCGTCGCCGTCTGCCACTGGCTGAGCGAGGCGCCGAGGGTGGAGTTGGTGAAGGCGGCGTGCTTCAACGGGTCGATGACGTAGGCGTTAGCCGAGTCGATCGGAATGCGAACACCGAACCATGCCTGCGGAGCAAACGGTCCCCAATGCTGATACGCGTCGGGCGTGGTGTTATAAGGCGCGCCGTACCCTGCGCTGGTAGTTGTGCCGGCCAGCTCGCCTGTCGCGGTCGTGACGAAGTCGACGGGATCGGTTTGCGACCAGGTGGCGATGGTCACCGGCGCCACGTTTGGCGACGAGAGGAAGGCCGCGACCAGGATCGCCAGCACGCCGACGCCGGCTACGGCGAGAAGGAGCTCCTTCAGGAGGTCGTACGGCACCATCCGCACTCCGCGGTAGTACTCCTCTTGGGTTTGGCCCATGGATTTCATGGGCGCGCACCCTCAGGGTCGATCGGCTTCACAACTCCGCGCGCCCGCACCATGACGATGTGCGCGACGACGAGGAAGGTGACCCCGATCGGCAGCAGCATCACGTGCAGGCCGTACATCTGGCCGAAGTTCAAGACATTGAAGAAGGCGCCGATCCCCGCTCCATTCATCGCGTCCTTGGCGTTCAGGGCGATGAACTGAGCGTCGAAGTTTTGCTGCGACAGGTAGCCGGTGAACGCAGTCAGGATGCTGATGCCGAAGATGACGACGCCGATCATCCACGTGGCTGCCCGGCCATTTCGCCAGCCCGCCATGAAGTACTGGCCCCACAGGTGCAAGACCATGAAAATGAAGAACAGCTGCACCGACCAGAAGTGGAGGCTGTTGAAGAATCTCCCCACGCTGGAGTCATGCCACCACTGTGGCCCGAAGAACGAGAGGACCACTCCGCTGACGATGACCCAGGCCAGGGCGGCAATCGTGATGACGCCGAAGACGTATACCCACGAGCCGACGTAGTAAGGCTGACGGTCGGGGAGAAGATGGTCCATCGGAAGATGGCGATCCATCGCCTGGCGGACGCGCAGAGTCCAGCTGCCGCTATTTCGCGCTGACATCGTCGGCCTCACCGTGGTTCGGGAACGGGGCCACCAGAGCGATCGCGAACACGACTAGCATGCCCAGGATCACCAGCAGATTTGGCCACGATATGAGGATGAAGCCCCAATGCAAGTAAGTCGCCGGGGATTCCATGGCTAAAGTGTCCGCCTCGTCATCTCTAAAGGCGAGTTTGAACTCAGTATCGAGCGGCTGGGAGGGCCGATAGTCCCGTTCGGCAAGGGACCTTTGGCGAGCACGCACGCTGCGGCTGCTTTCCCGCCAAGAAGGTCACGCGCGTTGCCAACGTCATCGACCCGTCCACCGGCGATGTGGCTGAGCGAGTAACCGCCTAAGAAGCGACCTTTAGAGCCTGGGTTCTGGCGGCGCGCCCTATGCGGGGCGCCGCTTTTGTTTTTTGTGGACGTCCTGGCCGAGGCCAGGTTTCCAACGTAAGGGGCCGGCACAGCGCCGGCCCCTCACTCGCTTCAAGGCTTCGGTATCGTGGGCCCCATGAGCTCCCCGGTAGAAGGCGAGGCTCGATTGGAGATGATGGCTCCGCTCGCGCGGGCCTATGCGCACTCCGTCCCGGAACACCCTGTGGATGCCGGCTTGTTCGGCCCGCAAAGCCTGGTCTGGAGGGTCAACCGCGATCGGGCCTTTCCGCTCGCGGGCATGCGCTCCCTCATGGTCCAGGCTCTGCATCCGCTCGCCATGGCCGGCGTGGCCGAGCACAGCGATTGGCGGCGTGACCCGTTTGGCCGGCTTGCCGCCACCAGCGGCTACGTCCTAACTGTCACCTATGGCGACGCCGAAGCCGCCAACGCCGCAGCGGCTCGGGTACGCACCGTGCACGCGCACGTCCGAGGCACCGACCCGGTGACAGGTCTCGCTTATCGCGCCGATGATCCTGATCTGCTGCTGTGGGTCCACGCCGGGATGGTGGATTCGATAGTGCAGGTCGTGCAGCGCTACGGCCGCGGCCTCGATGCGATCGAGGCTGATCGCTACGTAGCCGAGATGATGCCTTTCGCCGTGATCGTCGGCGTGCCGCCGGAGCTGGTTCCGTCGAGCGTGCAGGCTCTGCGCGCGTACATCGAGTCGGTCGATCTCCGCCAGGCCACGCCGGCGGCGCGTGAAGCCATCGGCATCGTCCTCGATCCGCCTGGCCTCAGCCCCGACCTTCGCGAGCTGTGGCACGAGCTGGGCCAGGTGGCGATCGGGACCCTGCCCGATTGGGCTCGTGAGATGTACGGCTTCGCGGAACCCCCGGCGGAATCGATGGAGCGCGAACCGGTAAGGCAGCTCATCGGCGCTGTGGACCTGATGTTCGAATCGCTGCCCGGCGTCATCGAGGCCAGAGAGCGCATCGAGCTCCGCACGCGCGGTTGAGCAAAACGCCACCAGGCGCAGCCATGCTTCAGTCCAGGCTCGGCCGCGCGGGTGCCCTGGGCCGTCTTGCTCTGCGGACTGGCGGGCGCTATCTCGCGGGGTCGCCTCGCTTGATCTTCGCGTCGGTCGAGAGGCGCACTGAGCTGCGTCACGACCTTGCCCTGCGGACTGCCGACGATGTGGCCGAGGAGCTCGGCTCCATGAAAGGCGTGTTGATGAAGCTGGGCCAGATGGCCAGCTACATCGACGACGACATGCCGCTGACGTTCCGCGCCGCCATGGCCCGGCTCCAGCATCGGGCGCCGCCGATGAGCGAAGGCCTTGCGTCGTCGGTGATCCGTGAGGAGCTGGGCGGCGATCCTGAGACCATCTTTGCGCGCTGGGACCCGGTCCCGTTTGCGGCGGCGTCGATCGGCCAGGTGCATCGCGCCATCACGCGACAGGGCCGCGCCGTCGCCGTCAAAGTTCAGTACCCGGGCATCGCGCGCAGCATCACCTCCGACCTGCGCAACGTAGGCCTGCTGCGCAGGATCGCGGCGGCGGCTTTTCCCGGCCTTGATACGCGGTCTCTGGTGGAGGAGCTGGGGGAGAGGCTGCAAGAAGAGGTCGACTACACGCTCGAAGCCGGCAATCAGGAGCTCTTCGCAAAGTATTTCGCGGGGCATCCTTTCATCCACGTCCCCGAGGTGGTCAGAGAGCTGAGCACAGCCAGGGTGCTCACCAGCCAGCTGGTAGCCGGCTCACGCTTTGAGGAGCTGCAGGGCTGGGATCAGCGCGAGCGTGACATGGCCGCGGAGACCATCTACAGGTTCGTATTCCGCAGCCTGTACAGGCTCCACGCTTTCAACGGAGACCCTCACCCTGGGAACTATCTGTTTCACGGCCGGGGCCGTGTGAGCTTTCTCGATTTCGGTTTGACCAAGCGTTTTACCGATGAGGACCTCGCCCCGTTGATCGACGGCGTGCGTTTCATGGTCATTGATGGCGATGGCGACAGCTTTCGCAAGGCGATGGAGCGCGCAGGCTTCCTCCAGCCGGGCGCGCCGGTGCCCACGCAGGCGGTCGTCGATCGCTTTGGTCACTTCTACGGCACCGTGATGCGCGACGCACCGATGACGATCACGCCGGCGTACGCGTCGGCGATCGTGAAGCGTTTCTTCGACGCACGCAACCCGCTTGCGCCTTACAGCGACGTTCCACGCACCTACGCGATCCTGCAGCGCATCAACCTCGGCCTTTACGCGGTGCTCGGCAGCCTCAACGCTACGGCCAACTGGCGGCGCCTCGCCGAGGAGATCTGGCCGTTCGTCAACGGCCCGGCTTCGACCCCGATTGGCGAGGCAGAGGCGAAGTGGTACGAAGGGCGCGAGAAGTACCACGCTCCGCTGGACCGCACCGCCTGACAGACGCGGTCTGATCGGCTGAATCGTTGGCAGGCGCTGTGCATGCGCCGCCGAAAGACCTTGATGAGCCGGGACCCTGGACCCTAAGGCCCCAGGGCCGATCGGCAGGCGACCCCGAGTCAGCCTCGCTGTTCACTTGTCTCAGAGCCGTCCAAAGCTCAAAAAAGCCTCGTGAGAGGCCAAATCCCCAAATTCAAGGAGAGACAAGATGAACAAGGCAATACGGTGGCGGATCGTCAGCTTGCAGGCGATGCTGATAGTGATCCTGGCGGCGTCGTCAGGCTTCCTCTTCTACCAGGGCAGCTTCGTGACCGGGATGGTGCATGACCAACTGGTCGCGCAGCAGATCTCCTTCCCGGGCGCCGACCAGATCAAGGCCGGCGGTTCTCTTGACCCGGCCAAGTTCTCGGCCGAAATTCGAAACTATGCCGGCCAGGCGGTCGACAACGGCGACAAGGCCAGGGTCTACGCGAACGACTTCATCGGCGTGCACCTGGCGGGTGTGGCCGGTGGCAAGACTTACTCTCAGGTCAGCACTGCCGCAAGTGCGCTGAACGCTCAGCTCGCCACGACTGCGACCACGGACCCCAACTACGCCACCCTTCAGGCACAGGCGGCGACACTCGCCGGCCAGAAGGCGACGCTGTTCCAGGGCGAGATGCTTCGAGGCACTCTGCTCAACTCGTGGGGCTGGTGGACGGTCGGCGTCTACACCACCTACGCCGCCATCGGACTCATGATCGCGGCGCTGGTCGTCCTCGGCGCGCTGGTCTTCGAGCTGCAGACCGCAGCCCGCAAGCAGGAACCGATGATGGTCGTGCAGAAGATCGCAGCCTGACTTTTTAAGGACGGCGCACTCCGGCGGGCTCGGCCTGCCGGAGTTTCTTTTTGCAGCGGAATTCGAGTTGGTGGTCCACATCGAGCCTCGGTTTCTAGTTAGATTGGAGGGCATGGCGATTTCCGAACCTGTTGCCCGGCCTGTTGCGGCAGACAGCACAGGCGTCAAGAACCCCTACAGCGTCCTGCCCAACTGGCTGTACCCAGCCTTCGTCGTCGTCGCCCTCAGCCTCTTCGGCGCCTATGCCCTGTGGGTCGTCTTCTTCCAGCCACTGGGCTACGTCAAGCCTTACCTGAGCCCCTTTGACTCGCCTCCGATCACCCTCGGGCGGATTCCGCCGGCTATCTGGGTGGCGTGGGCGCCGCTCGTCTTCCGCCTCTCCTGCTACTACTACCGGAAGGCATATTTCCGCTCTTTCTTCGGGCACCCGAGGTCGTGTGCGGTGCCCGAACCCAAACGCCGATATCGAGGCGAGACGGCCTTCCCGTGGGTCTTCAACAACTTCCACAGGTTCGCCTTTTACGCGACAGTGGTCCAGGTCGGGTTTCTTTGGTTCGACGCTATTCTCGCGTTCGACTTCGGCGGGCGGTTTGGCATCGGCTTCGGCAGCGTGCTCATCCTCGCCAACGTCCTCCTCCTCTCTGGGTACACCTTCGGCTGTCACGCTTTCCGCCACCTGGCCGGCGGAGACCTCGACTGCTTCTCGTGCTCGCTCGCGGCTCGCGCCCGTCACAGGCTGTGGAGGGGCGTCACGATCCTCAACATCAAGCACGACCGCTGGGCCTGGGCAAGCCTGTTCTCGGTGGCAGCGACAGACATCTACATCCGACTCCTCCTGGCGGGCGTTCTGCACGACCCGCGGTGGGTCTCGTGAGCGCTGTCGCCTACGAGACAGTCGAGACCGATGTGCTCGTCATGGGCGCGGGAGGCGCCGGCCTGCGCGGGGCGATCGCCGCGGCGGAAGCCGGCGCCCGCGTGCTGATCGTCTGCAAGTCGCTTCTTGGCAAGGCCCACACGGTGATGGCCGAGGGAGGGGTTGCTGCCGCTATGCACAACGTCGCCTACCAGGACTCGTGGGAGGTGCATTTCGCCGACACCATGAAGGGCGGCAAGCTAATCAATAACTGGCATATGGCCGAGCTTCATGCAAAGGAATCGCCAGACCGGGTGCTGGAGCTCGAGCGCTGGGGCGCCGTTTTCGACCGTACGTGGCAGGGTCGCATTCACCAGCGGCCATTTGGCGCCCACACGTATCCGCGCCTCGCTCACATCGGAGACCGCACAGGGCTTGAGCTGATAAGGACTCTCCAGGACCGCGTCGTGCACACAACAGGTGTCGAGGTGCACATGGAAGTGACGGTGTTCGCGCTCCTGAAATCCGAAGGAAGGGTTGGCGGAGCGCTCGCCTACCGCCGCGCTGACGGCTCGTTGGTTCTCTATCGTTTCGGTTCGCTGCTGCTCGCGACAGGCGGGACGGGGAAGATGTACCGCGTCACATCGAACTCGTGGGAGAGCACTGGCGACGGCACCGCGCTTGCATACGAGGCAGGCGCGCAGCTGCGCGACATGGAGATGGTCCAGTTCCATCCCACGGGCATGGTCTGGCCGGCGGGCGTCAGGGGCATCCTGGTCACGGAGGGCGTTCGCGGCGAGGGAGGTCTGTTGCGCAACAAGGATGGTGAGCGCTTCATGGAGCGTTATGACCCCGAGCGCATGGAGCTCTCGTCGCGCGACGTCGTCGCTCGAGCGATTAATTCGGAGGTCGTGGCGGGGAGGGGTACGCCTCATGGCGGCGCTTATCTCGACATTACACACCGGAGCCCGGACTTCATAAAGCGCAAGCTGCCGTCGATGTATGAGCAGTTCTTGAAGCTGGCCAAGGTCGACATCACCAAGCAGCCGATGGAGGTGGCGCCGACCATCCATTACGCGATGGGTGGCGTGCGCGTCGATGCGGAGACCGCTGCCAGCAGCGTGGCCGGACTGTACGCGGCCGGCGAGGTGGCCTCGGGCCTGCACGGAGGCAACCGATTGGGCGGCAACTCACTCAGCGACCTGCTCGTGTTCGGCAAGCGTGCCGGCGATGCCGCAGCCGCGTCCGCCAAGAAAAATCCCAAGGCGGCAGCGGCGAGGATCGATCCTGTCGAGATCGAGCTCGCGATCGCGACGCTGATGGCTCCCCTCGATCGTCCCGAGGGCGAGAACCCTTACCGGCTGATGGCAGAGATCCAGGACGTGATGACGGAGCACGCCCCGATCGTCCGCGACGAAGCCGGTTTGGCTGCGGGTCTCGAGAAGCTCGATGGTCTGCGAGCTCGAGCGGAGGTGTGCGGGACCGGCGGCGGCCACAGCCTCGCGTTCAATCCAGGCTGGCACACCGCACACGACCTTCGTTCGCTCCTGGTCAACGCCGAAGCGCTCCTGCGCTCCGCATTGGTCAGGAAGGAGAGCCGAGGAGCCCACGCTCGCTCGGACTTTCCCAAGACCGACGACCAGCTTGCCTCCGTCAATTTTGTGGTCGAGAAGACGGCCGGCGGCATGCAGGTGAGGCCGGAACCGCGGCCTCCCATGCCCGAGTACCTGGCCGATGCCGTGCAGCGCTCCTACGCCCTCTACACGCCCGAGGAGATGGAATGAATGGCAGACTCTGACCTCGACCTGAGGATCTGGCGCGGCGACGCCAAAGGCGGGGAGCTGGTCTCCTATCGCGTGCCGGTCACCGAGGGCATGGTCGTCCTCGATGCGGTGCTTTGGGCTCAGGCGAACATGGCCTCGGACATGGCCGTGCGCTGGAACTGCAAGGCCGCCAAGTGCGGCTCATGCTCCGCCGAGATCCAGGGCTTTCCACGCCTCATGTGCAAGACACCGATCGCGGATTACGGCGACCATGTGACGGTCCGGCCGATGAGAGCGTTTCCGCTGATCAAGGACCTCGTCACCGACGTGAGCTGGAACTACGAGGTCAACAAGCAGATCCCGCCCTTCACTCCGTCGGAAAAGGACATGACAACGAGCGAGCCCTGGCGCATGCAGCAGAAGGACGTCGATCGTGTGATGGAGTTTCGCAAGTGCATCGAGTGCTTCCTTTGCCAGGACGTCTGCCACGTGCTGCGAAACCACGATGGCAAGAGCAATTTTTACGGTCCGCGGTTCATGGTCCGAATCGCCGCCCTGGAGATGCATCCGAAGGATTCGCTCGATCGCCGCCCCCTGCTGAAGGGCAACGCGGGTCTCGGCTACTGCAACGTCACCAAGTGCTGCACTGAGGTGTGCCCGGAGCACATCAAGATCACGGACAACGCGATCATCCCTCTCAAGGAGCGCATGGACGACGCCTACTTCGATCCTGTGCGCGCACTGATCCGCCGAATTGGCGGCGGCAGGAACCCCAAAGCGGTCTGAGGTGCAGGGGGCCGATGGACTCCCGCAACCGGGTGGCCGCTTACTGAGACCCGGGAGTGGTCGTATGACGCGCGAGGTACGCCGCCGCTTCCGCGCGACGAGCCACCTCCAGCTTGGAGAGGATCGTTGATACGTAGTTCTTGACAGTCTTCTCGGCCAGCTTCAGCTCCTTGCCGATCTGGCCGTTGGTCAGGCCTCTCGCAATCAAGGTTAGGATTCGCTCCTCCTGCGCGGACAGCCTGGCGAGCTTCTCATCGCGCATCGTCTTGCCCTTGCGCAGCCGCTCGAGCACCGATCGAGTCACTTCGGGGTCGAGCAGGCTCCTGCCCGCGCCCACCTCGCGAATCGCGCGGATCAGCTCGCCGCCTCGGATCTGTTTGAGCACGTAGCCCGCGGCGCCGGCCATGATCGACGCAAACAAGGCCTCGTCGTCGGCGAATGATGTCAGCATCAGGACCTGCGTGCCGTCGAGACGCGCACGGATCTCGCGTGTGGCTTCGATGCCGCTGCCGTCCGCAAGCCGGACGTCCATGACGACGACGTCTGGCTTGTTCTTAAGCGCTTGATCGATCGCCTCTTGAACCGAGCCCGCCTCAGCGACGACGGTGAGATCGTCGTGCGCGTTGATCAGGGATTTGACGCCATCTCGCACGACTTCGTGATCGTCGACGAGCATGATGCGAAGCCGGCCCTTGGGTGCATTCACGGAGGTCATATCGGGACGCTCATTCTCAATGTGGTCCCTTTCTTGGCAACGCTGGTCACGAGCATTGCGCCACCCATAGCCTCGGCCCGCTCACGCATGTTGCGCAGCCCATTGCCGGCCGAAGCGCCACCAACGTCGAAACCGACTCCGTCATCCTCGATCGTAAGCACAGCGTACTTGCCCTCACGCGCGAGCCGAACCACCGACTGGTTCGCGGCCGCGTGGCGGGCGACGTTTGACAGGGCTTCGCGGGTCAATTGCACGATCTGATGTGATCGAGACGATAAGCCGGCCGCCAGCGCGGCGTCCACTTCCACCTCGACCCGAGAGCCTGATCGTTTTTGCAGGTCGTCCCCAAGCTCACGCAGAGCCTGGTCCAGCTGCCGGTCTGGGAGGATGCCCGGCCGCAGGCCGAATATGTAATTGCGCAGGTCGCGTATGACCCGGTCGAGCTCGTCCACGGCGCCTTCGATTCGGCCGGCGGTCTCGGGCGCGCCCGCCAGCAGTGCAGCGCCCAACCGTGTCCGACGTGATGACCAAGCGCGTTCATGTCGCCGGTCCGCTTGCGCCGTTCAAGCAGCTGGTGCGCCTCATCGCAGAGAACCGGGTCAGCGCGATCCCGATCGTCGATCAGCAGGGTGTACCGATCGGGATTGTCTCGGAATCGGACCTCTTACTCGAGGAAAGGCACGTCGGGAGGCCGATCGACCCCATCGCCTCGAGATTCATGACCACTCCCGTGATCACTGTCGCCGCGGACGCGAGCCGCAACCAGGCAGCGAGCCTGATGCGAGAGCGAAATGTGAGGCGCCTCGTCGTGGTCGACGATCGCGGCCGGATCGCCGGAATCGTCAGCCGGAGCGACCTGCTGGGCGTCCTGTCCTGAAGTCCGGGGGTCCTTCGGCCCTCGATCAGACTTGGCGGCAGGAACAGTCTGGAGATCGGCGGCAGGACGCCAGCCCACCTGATCTCAATTAACCAAAGGGAAACGAAAATGAAAGCACTCGTGTATCACGGTCCTGGCCAGAAGTCCTGGGATACGGTTCCCAGCCCGACCATCCAGGTGCCGACCGACGCCATCGTAAAGATCGACACCGCGACGATTTGCGGCACCGACCTGCACATCCTCAAGGGCGATGTGCCCGCGGTGAAGCCAGGAACCATCCTCGGCCACGAGGCCGTCGGCACCGTTGTCGAGACCGGTTCCGCAGTGACCAACTTTCAGATCGGCGACCACGTCCTGGTGTCGTGCATCACGTCATGCGGGAGCTGCCGGTTCTGCAAGGAGGCCCGCTACGGACAGTGCATCGGCGGCGGTGGCTGGATTTTCGGCCACATGATCGACGGACTCCAGGCCGAGTACGCCAGGGTTCCGTTCGCCGACAACTCGCTGTACAAGATTCCGTCTGGGCTAACCGATGAGCAGGTTCTCTTCCTCTCTGACATCCTCCCAACCTCATTCGAGGTAGGCGTGCTCAACGGCGGAGTGAAGCCAGGCGACACCGTTGCGATCGTAGGCGCGGGCCCCATCGGCCTGGCCGCGGTCATGACCGCCAAGCTGTACACGCCGGCGCATATCATCGTCATCGACCTCGACGATGGCCGGCTGGCGAAGGCGAAGGAGTTTGGCGCCGACATCACCATCAACAACGGCCACGAGGACGCCGTCAAGCGGGTCCTCGAGCTGACCGGCGGATTCGGTGCCGACGTGGCAGTCGAGGCCGTCGGACTCCCGTCCACCTTTGAGCTGGCAGCGGAGCTGATCCGCGCCGGCGGCAAGCTGGCCAACGTGGGCGTCCACGGCAAGGCCGCGACGCTGCACCTGGAGAAGCTCTGGATCAAGGACGTCACGATCACAACAGGGCTCGTCGACACGCGCACCATCCCGCAGCTGCTCTCGCTGATCGAGGGCGGCAGGCTCGACCCGACAGTGCTGGCCACGCACCACTTCTCGATGGACCAGGCGATGGAGGCTTACGAGGTGTTCGGCAACGCCGCCAAGAGCCACGCGCTCAAGGTCGTACTCGAGGGGACTGCGGTGGCGAACAAGAGGAACACGAAGGTCGAGGTCACAGCCTCGGCCTGACTTCAAGCGGGCCGGGGCGCAGCGCCCCGGCCGCACGTCCTGCTTCTTCACACGGCGCCTGGCGGCTAGACTGCAGCGGAGAAATCTCCATGTAGGCGGCCGGCCCGGCCCCGGCGAAGGAAGGAGCGATGAGGGGGAATCCTGAATCAGTCATACGGCGGAGCCGATGAGTGGTGGAAGTTCGACCTCTCGTTCAATCCCTGGAACTCGGTAGCCAACTTCACAGGGAACCCGGCGATGTCGGTGCCGCTCGCGTGGAGTGAGAACGGGCTGCCGGTCGGCCTCCTCTTCACGGGGCGGTATGGAGACGAGTCGTCGCTGCTCCGGCTGGCTGGCCAGCTCGAACGTGCGCACGGTTGGGCTGACAGGGTTGCGCCGTGACCAAGCGAGCGCTCGTACTTGGCGGCGGTGGAGTGACAGGCATCGCCTGGATGACCGGCCTCCTGGCCGGGCTGGCTGACGCAGGAATCGATCTGACCTCTGCCGACCTCGTCGTCGGCACTTCCGCCGGCTCCGTGGTCGGTGCTCAGATCCTCAGCGGGCTCACGGTCGAGGATCTCTACGCGGAGCAGCTGAAGGCACCGACAGGGGAGATCGCGGCAAAGATGGGTGTGGGCGCCATTCTCGGCTTTGTCGTCAACGCCTGGTGGCCCGGCGACGCGCGCGCCGGCCGGGCGCGCCTCGGCCGCGCCGCAATGAAGGCCCCAACAGTGTCCGAGGCCGAGCGAATGGCAGTCTTCGAGCGGCGGCTGCCGGGCCAGTCATGGCCTGACCGCAGGCTCATCATCACCGCGGTCGACGCTGAGACTGGAGAAGCCCGGAACTTCGACCGCGACGCCGGTGTCTCCCTCGCGCAGGCGGTGGCTGCGAGCTGTGCGGTGCCGCTCGTCTGGCCTCCGGTCACGATCGGCGGGCATCGGTACATCGACGGGGGCGTCCGATCACCCGCCAACGCCGACCTTGCCGCCGGCTGCGACAGGGTGGTCGTGCTCGCTCCGCTGGCGATGGCTCTACGCCGCAGCGGCAGGATCGACAGCCAGCTCGCGTCGCTCGGGCCGCACGTGCGATCGATCGTCGTCAGCCCAGACGCGAACGCCCGCAAAGCCATCGGGCGAAACGTCCTGGACCCCGCGTACCGTCTGGCCTCGGCGCGTGCCGGCCACGTCCAGGCGGCCGGCGTGGCCGCAGCGGTCGCTGCAGTCTGGTCAGGCCACCAGGCCTGATGGCAGCCTCTAATCGTGGGCGACAGGTCCGTTGAGGGGCCACCGACTCGGGTCGAGCGCGATCTCGTCGACGTAGCACCAGCCCCAGTCCTCGCCCGGCTCGAACGATCTCATGATCGGGTGGCCGGTCCGCCTGAAATGGGCGGTCGCGTGCTTGTTCTTCGAGCTGTCGCAGCAACCGACGTGACCACATGTCATGCAGAGCCGCAGATGGATCCACGAATCGCCGATCCGCAGGCAGTCCTCGCAGCCGTCCGCGCTGGGCGTGACCCCCTTGATTTGAATGAGGTGAGGACATGCAACCATCGGCTATCTCGAGCGTACGACGCGTGGCTCACCTAGGCTGAACGAAATTTGGTCGACAAACAGCAGCTGCTCGTGGCCGACATCCGAGCCTGGCGGACGTGGCTCGAGGAGAATCATTCGAGCGGGGACGGAGTGTGGCTGGTGCTGGCGAAAAAAGGCACTTTGAACCCGACGAGCCTCACGTACCTCCAGGCGCTCGAAGAGGCCCTTTGCTTTGGCTGGATCGACGGCCAGGCTCGCAGCGGCGACGAAGGTACTTTCACCCAGAGCTTCACCCCACGCCGCAAGCGCAGCCTATGGTCCAAGCGCAACACCGGCACCGCCGAGCGGCTCGTGGCCGAGGGCAGGATGCACGCGTCTGGCATCGCCGAGATGGATCGAGCCAAAGCTGACGGCAGGTGGGAAGCCGCCTACGAAGGTCCGGCCAGCATCGAAGTGTCTCCGGAGCTGACCAAGGCGCTGGCTGCCAACCCCAAAGCCAAGGCGAAGTTTGCGACTTTGAACAGCCAGAACCGTTACGCGATCCTCTACCGAATTGCCACCGCCAAACGACCGGACACCCGCGCGAGGAGGATCGAACATTTCGTCGCCATGCTCGGGCGCGGCGAGACCATCTACGCTCAAAAAGCCGATCGCGCGGGTTCGGTAGGCGGCTAGCTATCGCCGCGTAGGCCAGGTCGCGCCTACCGTCCTCGGGCGATCTTCCCACCAGGGAGCTCAATCTGATTTGCTCTTAAGGAGGCTCGCACCCCCACCGGATTGATGGCCTTGGAACCATGCCGACCCATGGCGACGGTGGTTGGCGTCTCCTGTAGACCTTGACGATGACTCTGAGCCACCCGGCCCTGGTTGCCAAAGCCACGAAGCCGGCCAAACGGGCGCGCCCACCGAAGGCGACGGACGCCGACGGGTTGCTGCTGGCCGCACTGCTGGTCGAGTCCTCCGACGACGCAATTATCGGTATGACAGGGCAGAGCGTTATCACCACATGGAATCGATCTGCCGAGCGCCTCTATGGCTACTCGGCCCGCGAGGTAATAGGAAAGCGAGGTTCGTTCCTCTTGCCAAAGGATCGCCTGTCTGAGCTCGATCGGGTTCAGAGGCACGCAGCAACGATGGCCGGCCCTCAGGAATTCGAAACGAAACGAGTCCATAAGGACGGCCACGCGATTGATGTCGCGATCGCAGTATCGCCAATCCACGACAAGGCGGGAATCACCATTGGCATTTCGTCGAGGTCACGTGACATCGGCGAGCGCAAGCGCACCGACGCTCTGAAAAGTCCCGCGCAGTCATCGCAGACCTCGTGCTGCCCGGCGAACAGGGCGAGCAGTTCGTTACCAGGCTGGGATCCGATCCCGCCACCGCGATACCGATGGTGGTCCTGACAGTGAAGAGCCTGGCTCCCTCCGAGGTATCAGCCCTTGAAAAAGCCGGCGTGACAGCGGTGCTGCCGAAGGAGGCCGGTGCGACCCAGGCCGCGGTGAGCCTGATCACCGAGGCCCTGGTGACAAAGGTACAGGGCGCTTGACCGTCCGGACGCCGCCGGCCATTCGCACCCACGCCACCGTGCTCATCGCGGATGATGAGCCCAGCATGCGCCTGCTCGTGCGCGCCACCATCGAGTCCGATCAGTACCAGGTGCTCGAGGCCGCCGATGGCGATGAAGCCTGGGCCATGATCAGCCGGCACAAGCCATCGGTTGTGCTGCTCGATGTCCAGATGCCTGGACGCACAGGGCTCGAGGTTTTGGCGATGATCCGGGGCGATCCCAGCCTTTCCACGACGCGAGTGATCCTGCTGACCGCCAGGGCCCTCAAGGCCGACGTCGAAGTGGGCTTGGCTGCAGGAGCCGATCTGTATCTGACCAAGCCGTTTTCGCCCCTCGACCTCCTGACGAGCGTCGACGAAGCGCTGGTCCAATGGCGCTCCGACCAACCGCCGGAGAGCCTCTACACGCCTGCGGCCTAGCCGCCTAGAGGGTTTTTTCGAAGCACACGCTGGTAGGTATGCCGGCGTACTCGTCGAAACAGTCGACAGCGTTGAAGCCGGCGGCCCGGTACAGCCCGATGGCCTCTGCCTGGTGGAACCCCGTCTCCAGCACCAGCCGCTCGCCTCCCATCGTCCGCGCTGTGCTTTCGAGATGCTCGAGGATCTGCATGGCGATGCCTCGCCCGCGCATCGCAGGCTCGACGTACATGCGCTTCACCTCGACCGTGGTCGGGTCGCGCCTGCGCAGCGCCCCGCAACCAACGGCTCTGCCTTCCGCGCGTGCCACGACAAAGGTGCCTATCCCTGGCGCGACGTGCTCTGCTTTGAGATGCGGCCCGAACCTGTGCTCAGGCTTGTAGCGACCGGCCAGGTGCGCATCCAGAGCCTCCACCAGGCGGCGCGCATCCGGCGAGTCAAATGGCTCGACGCCAATCGCGATTTTCATCCGGTTCCTTAGAGTACTGACGTGGCAAGGCTCGGAGTCATCGCTGCGGTCCGTGACGCGATCGCGTCTCGCCGCATCTCTGCCGAGGAAGTAGTGCGGCACGCGTTCGAACTTATTGAGCGCCTGGACGGGCCCATCAACGCCGTTGTCGCCTTGCGTGCCGACGAAGCCCTCGCCGAAGCCCAAGCGCTCGACCGAGCCGGGGGCGCCGGCGGGGTGCTGGCGGGCGTGCCTGTCCTGGTAAAGGACCTGGAAGACGTCGCGGGCATGAGGACCACGATGGGTTCCGCTTTGTTCGCCGACGCACCGGCCGCCAAGGTTGATGGCCTCGTGCCATCACGGCTGCGAGCGGCAGGCGGCATCGTGGTCGGAAAGACGAACCTGCCGGAGTTCGCCTCCGAGGGGTTCACGTCGAACCTGCTCTTTGGCACCACTCGAAATCCGTGGGCGCCGGATTGGTCGCCGGGCGGCTCGAGCGGCGGTTCGGCCGCCGCCGTCGCCGCGGGCATGACTCCCATCGCGACGGCCACCGATGGCGGAGGTTCGATACGAATCCCGGCAGCGTTCTGCGGCCTGGTGGGGATCAAACCCACCAACGGCGTGATCGGCCGCCGCCCGATCCCCGACTGGATCGATTTCTCCACCGACGGGCCTTTCGCGACCACCGTCGCCGACCTTCGACTGCTGCTGTCCATCGAGCGTGGCCCGGAGCCGGGGGACCCCACTGCGCTTCCGGTGCCTTACCCGGCGGCCGGCGACAAGCCGGCGAGGATCCTCGCGGCACCAAGGCTGTCCGGCTTCGGGCCGCTGCCGGCGTCCGTCGCCGCCGCTTTCGAAGCCGCCCTCGCGGCCGCGGCCCAGGTGTTTGGCGCCCGCGTCGAACGCCTGGAGACCGAGGCGCTCTGGCCCGAAGGCGGCCCTCAGGACGAGTGGGTGGTGCTCGCATCGGTGGAGCACGTCCACCATTTTGGCCGCGAATTCGTCCAGGCCGGGCTCGACCGCATGCACCCGGCGGCGCGCGCCTTCATGGAGCAGGGCTTGCAGACCTCGATTGACCAATACATGGCGGCCCGGTGGCGTCGCTTTGACTACGTGAGGCAGTTCGACCGGTTGCTCGGCGCTGACGCAGTCATCCTCTCGCCTACGGTCGCTGCAGCGGGATTCCTTGCCGACGGCCGCCTGACCCCGGAAGAGGAGCCTGGAATGCTCGCCAGCGGCGTTTACAACACGGAAGTGGCGAACATGACAGGCCTGCCTGCGATCTCGCTGCCCGCAGGGATCTGCGCCAACGGCGTGCCCTTTGGACTGCAGGTGATGGCTCCCCGATACCACGACGGTTGGCTTCTCGATCTCGCCGAAGTCTGGGAGAGGGAGCGCCCCTGGCCATTGGTCGCGCCCGGCTATGACTCGTTCGAGGCAGCGCTGGGTATCAGCGCGGCGAGATGATGGGTGATCAACCGGGGAAGACTTTCGTCTTCTTTCCTGAAGGCGCCTTTGGGCCGACGAACAACTGCGTCGGCATCGGCGACGTGCTGCGGCGCCGCGGTCATCGGGTCGTTTTCGTGATCGAGGAATCGTTCAAAGGCACGCTCGAGGCAAAGGGTTTCGAGGAGCGCCTGATGCGCCTGGGCCCTGCGCCGCAGGGGGGTGCGTCCGGAGCCGGCTCCGCCGGGCCGGACGCCTCAAGGGGGGACGTCCCCCCTCAAACGGAAGTTGAAGTGCCAGGCCAGTTCTGGAAGGACTTCATACGCGATACGGCGCCCGTCTTTCGCCGCTCGACCCTGGCGCAGCTCGAGGGCTTCATCACGCCCACGTGGCAGGCGCTCGTCGATGGCGCCCGTTACGTAGATGCGCGGCTGACCGAGATCTTCGACGAGCTCACTCCTGACGTCATCGTCGAAGACAACGTCGTCGGCTTCCCGGCCATCGCCGCGAGCGGGCGGCCGTGGGTGCGCATCGCGTCATGCAACCCGCTCGAGCTCAAGGATGCTGACCTGCCGCCCGTGTTCTCGGGCTATGCCGTCGATGACAGGTCTGGCTGGCGCGAGTTCCAGGAGGAGTACCGGCGCCGCGTTGGACAAATGCAGGAGGAGTTCTCGGAGTTCTGCGCCGAGAATGGCGCTCCGCGGCTACCCGAGCTCGAGTTCATCGACGAGTCGCCGTGGCTGAACCTCTACCTGTATCCGGCGGAGCTCGACTATCAGCGAAGCCGAGCCCTGCCCGCCACCTGGCACAACCTCGAGACGTGCGTCCGCTCCACCGATTCAGCGTGGGATCCCCCCAGCCGTGACGCGGGCCGGCTCATTTACGTCAGCCTGGGCTCACTCGGCTCTGCAGATGTCGCGCTGATGGAACGTCTCGTCGACGTCCTATCGCGAACGGCGCACAGGTACGTGGTGAGCAAGGGCCCGCAACACGATGCCTACGAGCTCGCCGGCAACATGGTCGGTGCCGAGTTTTTACCGCAGACGTCGATCCTTCCCCATGTCGATCTGGTCATCACTCATGGCGGCAACAACACGACCACCGAGTGCATGTATTTCGGCAAACCGATGATCGTGTTGCCGATCTTCTGGGACCAGCACGACAACGCCCAGCGTGTTCACGAGACATCGCACGGGGTGCACCTGCCGACGTACTCGTTCGAGGAGAACGACCTTGGCGCGGCGATCGATGGCCTGCTCGGCGACGAATCGTTGCGCCACCGGATGCAGGCTGCCTCGAAACGACTGCAGGCCCGACCGGGCACGCGGCGTGCGGCCGAGCTGATCGAAGAGGTCGCGGCCGGCTGAGGGATGGGGGACTGGCAGGCGGAGCACGGGATGAGCACCAGCCCTTTTAGGACAGCCTGGTTCGAGGTCAGCAAGATGGAGGCAGGCGTGCACTTGGTCTCCGAGCCGGGCCACGTCAACTCGTGGCTCATCGAAGGCTCGAAGAGCGCTGTGCTCTTCGACACCGGCCTCGGAATCGCCAACATCCGCAAGGTCGCCGAGGAGATCACGCCCCACAAGCTACTTGTCGTCAACTCCCACTACCACTTCGACCACTCGGGAGGAAACCGGTTCTTCGACGAGTTCGCGATCCACAGGAGCGGCGCGGAGCTGGTATCGAAACCATCCCCACCGGAGCTGGCGGCGGGCTACATGGCATACACGAGGCGGCTCCTCGAAGCCTGGGGCCCGTACCGAGAGGCCGACGAGCTGTATTTCCACATGCTCACGGCGGAGCGGATGATCAGGGAGCTTCCCGAAGGTTTCGATCCCGACGGATACGAGGTGGTGCCAAGCATCCCCACTCGCCTGCTAGACGAAGGCGATATGCTCGACCTCGGAGGCCGCCAGCTCCAGGTCCTGCATACGCCGGGCCATTCGCCGGACTGCATCTGCCTCCTCGACGAGGCCAATGGACTCCTGTTCGGAGGCGACACCATCAACACGGGTCCGATCTACGCACAGATGGAGGACTCGGATCTCGAGAAATTTGCAAGCTCGACGGCCCGCTTGGCGCAGATGGCGGATGGCTACCGTCGCGTGTTCGTCTGCCACTTCCTACGGTTCGACGAACCTTCAGTCCTGGTCAAGGAGATCGCGGCCGGCTTCGAGACCCTGCTCGCGGGTGAAGCGTTCATCCGCGACAACGTCGACTGTCTCAACTATCCGGTCAAGGAAGCGTGCTTCGAGCACTTCTCGATCTTCATCCCTGCCGGAGAACCGACCAAGCTCTGACCGGTCTGTGATGCAATGTCGGGCGTCGCGTCAATCGCGGCGCCCGAATTCACACGGTGGTCTTGAGCTCTTTCTCCAACCGTGTGATGGCCCCATCCAGGACCGAGACGATCTTGTCGATCTGCTCGTTGCTGATGACGAACGGCGGTGACATCGCGAGCACATCGCCAGTCAGGGGCCTGACGATCACGCCTTCCTCGAGCGCCGCCAGCCACACGCGCCGCGCCGCGCCGGCGGAAGCCTCGAAGAGCTCCTTCGTAGACCGATCGCGCACCAGCTCGACGGCCGCGACCAGGCCGAGGCCGCGCACGTCACCCACGATCTCGTGCGAGCGCAGGTCCTGAAGGCGCTTCAACAGGTAGGCCCCCTGCTCAGCAGCCCTCTCCACCAGGTGCTCGTCCTCGAGGATTTGCAGGTTGCGTAGGCCGACTGCACAAGCGGTCGGGTGCCCGCTGTAGGTGAACCCGTGCTGGAATGGCCCCTTGACAGTTTTCAGTGTCTCGTGGATCGCGCGGGTCAGCATCACTCCTGACAGCGGTAGGTAGCCGCTGGTCACACCCTTGGCAAAGACCATCAGGTCGGCCTGAACGTTCCAGTGCTCCATCGCAAACCAGCGACCTGTCCGGCCGAAGCCGGTGATGACCTCGTCGGCGATCAGCAGCAGCCCGTACTTGTCGCACACCTTGCGCAGGAGGGGGAAATAATCCGGTGGCGGCACGATCACACCTCCCGCGCCCTGGATGGGCTCAGCGACGACGGCGGCCACTGTGTCGGCGCCGGCCTTCAGGACCACTTCCTCCAGCGCTCTGACATACGCCTCGCCGGCCGACCCTTCGCCTGCGTATCGGTAGGGATCGGGCGACGGCCCGTGCAGGAAGCCTGGGGCGAGCGGTTCGAACCCCTTCCAGAAGTTGGCCAGGCCCGTTGCGCTGGTGGCCCCGTAGGTCAGGCCGTGGTAGTCGCGAATCCTCGAGACGATGTTCACCCGCCCGGGCTCGCCTCGCAGCTTCCAGTAGAGTCGCGCGACCTTATATGCGGTGTCGTTGGCCTCTGCTCCGCCTGAGGCGAAGTAGGTGACCTCGAGCTCGCCAGGCGCCAGCTCGGCCAGCTTCGCCGCGAGCTCGATGGCGGGCTTCGTGCTGAACCCGCCGTATGCGGAGCTGAACGCAAGCGACTTCATCTGCGCCGCGGCTGCCTCGGCCAGCTCGGCGCGCCCATAACCGACGTTAACGTTCCAGAGCGAGGCCATGCCATCGACGTACTCGCGGCCCTCGATGTCGGTGAGGATGGCGCCTCTCCCGCTTGCAAACATCAGCTGCGGAATCGTGCCCGGTGGCGCGTCGAGGTCGCCCTGAGGGTGCAGCCAGTGGGTGCGATCGAGCTCGTACAGCCGGCTCGCTTCCTCCGCCGAGAATGTATTGTTCGCCAACCTGTCGAGCTCTAGGCCATTGGTCCGGCCAGAAGTTGGAGGAAGTCGGGCTTGGCTATCACGGCGACGCCAATGGTGACGCACACGGCGCCGGAGACGCGAGAGAGCAAGACCCCGTAGCGCCAGTTCTTCTCGAGGAAGAACACGGCGGCGATGACTGCCATCCATGCAAGGTTCATCAAACCGACAACCGCCAGCACCGCCATGAGCGCCCAGCAGCAGCCAACGCAATACAGGCCGTGTGAGATACCGGCTCGAGTAGCCGCAGGTGCGCCGCCGCCGAAGTCATGGGTGAGCATGAAGCCGAGGGGTGATCGGCACGCGCTCAAGCACACGTTCTTCAGCGGCGTGAACTGGTACAGGCCTGCGATGACCAAGACGGCTCCGCCAAGTCGAGGCAGCCAGGCGCTGACCGGAGAGGCCATAGACGATCCCAGAAACTGGATCACCGCGAGCGGCACCAGGCCCACAGCTGCCCAGATCACCAGGTAACCAAGAACGAAGGCCATGGTCGGCAACGCTCCCTCGCCCCGCGACCGAACGATGGTTGCGTGGGTCAGCACCATCGGTGCGATCGTCGGAAACATCATCGCGACCATCATCACGACCCAGGTGACGAGGAAAAGCCCGGCTCCAAGCATTGCAATGCCGCCCATCCCGGTCATGGGCGAGGACTGCTGAAGGGTCAGCAGCCAGGCAGCCGCCGCGCAAACGAGCAGCGCGGCGATGATCGCCGTCGAGACTGGGCGTGGGAGAGTCTTGACGGCCGGCGCAGCGCCAGCGGGTCCTGGCAGATTCATGGGTGGCGCTGAGCGGTCAGCCTGTCCAGTTAAAAGGCGCCGAGAAAGCGCTCTTGCCCGCGTTCTTGAACTCCATGCCGAAAGCTTTGATCTTCGACTCGATCGGCTTTGCGATGGTCAGCGTCGAGCCCGAGGGGTGTGCCACCCCCGTCAGCTTCGTCGTCTCGCCGCCGTCTTGCGCCGCGAAGTCCTCGACCTCGATGGCGATGTCGTCGCCAATCCGGATTCGGTGCCGGTTGCCGTGGTCCGAGTACTCGATCGGCTTCTGCTCGATGCCAAGTACCTCTCCGATCAGCGGAGCAAGGTTCGCCATCGGGCCGCCGGCCTGTCCGGCAAACACCGCGGTCAGCTTGTCTGCCTGCTCCTTGGATGCCTTGTCGTCAATGATCACCCCGACGCGCCAGCCCCCGTCGAGCATTTTCTTCGGAGCATCGACGACCAGTGAGACGCTGCGACCGCTCACGTCGACGCCATCAACCTCGCCGCGCCGGACGTGGTAGTTGAGCACCACGTGGCACCGGTCACCTGTCGCCGGTGAGACGAAGCTGGTCACCGTGCATGGACAAACCCAATCGCAGTTGCAGTTCTCGAAATAGGTCCCCTCGAGCTTCCAGGCCATGGACGTCCCCCTTATCGAAGAAATCGGATCGATTTCAGAGCGTATGCCTGTCGCGCCGAAGCGTCAAGGACCTGAATCTGAAGCGGAGATGCCGTTTCCACCCTGAAAATTGATGGTCCAGAAGCCCATGCCTCAGCATGGCGACTTTTCGACGGGTCTCGCGTACACCGGTACCTGTGGGGATCCAGCTCAGGCCGGCCGTGGCAGCCCCTGTCGAAACTCGCCCGCGCACAGCGCCGCCCCCAATGGTTTCCGCGCGTCAGGGAGATCCGCCCCGCGCCGGCAATGATCCGAAGTCCCGACGACGGCCCTTTTTCAAGGTCTCTGCCTGGCTGGGGTCGCGCCGCCCGTCTACGTTCGTGGCAATGCTCGCAATCGCGACGATGGGACCTCTGGCCATGCTGTCGACCCTCAGCGTCAACTCGGTCTACTCGACCCTCAGCGCAGCCTCCGAGCGGCGGCTCTCCGATGCGAGCGCGCTTGCCGCGGTTTATGTCGCTACTCAGATGAAAGCGCTGACGATTCTGGAAGACTCCTATGCGCACCGGCCCGCGCTGGTCACGGCGCTAGGGGATGGCAACCACCTCAACTACGACGGTCAGGCCATTCTGGAAACCGTGAAAGACCTCCGCAGCGTGCAGCCGGAAACTCGGTTTGCCGGGATCATCGATCCCGCCGGCTTCTTCTGGCTCAACGAAGATCCGCCACAACCGCAAACGTCCTACGGGCGGCCCAACGCGACACGCGACTGGTACATCGGAGTCACCAGGGTCGGTAAAGCCTACGTCTCGTCTGCGTATGTCTCAGCGTTGCCAGGCACTCCTCTGGTCATCGCAATCACCACCCCGGTGTGGGCAGACGGACGCTTTGCCCCGGCTGGCACAAGGGTGGGAATCCTCATCGTCGGTTACGACCTGACCGCCACTCAGCGCCTCTTCTCGGACTTCGCTCGAAGTCAAGGGGTCCAGATAGAGGTGACCGACCAGAACGGAAACACCGTCGCGCAAAGCGGCGTTGTACCGAGCTCGCTTGTGCAGGACAAGAGCGCCGGTGTGACCGCGGCGCTTGCCGGCAAGAGTTCCTTCGCCCGGGTAAGCGCCAAGGGCGGCGATTCGTTTGCAGCCTACGCGCCAGTTGCGGGTGTAGGGTGGACTGTGGTCACCAGCTTGATCGCGTCGGATGCGCTTGCCGACGCCAACCGGCTGCGCGCTCAGGTGGTTTTCATCACCATCGTGTTGCTGGTGATCCTGACTTTCGCCAAGGCAACCCTTTATGTCGTCTCTCGCGACCGGCAGGCAGCACAAGCTGCGCTGGCTGGATCGAACGTCAGGTTGGAGCAGAGGGTCAAGGCGCGCACGTCGGAGCTCGAGGCCAGCAACCGCGAGCTCGAGGCGTTCAGCTACAGCGTTTCGCACGACCTGCGCTCACCTCTGCGAAGCATTGACGGCTTCTCGCGCATGGTCCTCGAAGAGAATGAGGGCCGGCTCGCACCAGACAGTGTTCGCAAGCTCGGGATCATTCAGGCCGGCGCCCTGCAAATGGGGATGTTGATCGACGACCTGCTGAGCTTCTCACGCCTCGGGCGTGTGGAGCTCAAGAAGAGGCGCGTCTTCATGGATGGCGTCGTCAGCGAGGTGATCGCCGAGCTCAAACAGGAGAACCCCGAGCGGAATATCGAGTTCGTGGTCCACGAGCTGCCCGCCTGTTATGCCGATCCGATCCTTATCAGACAGGTGTTTCGAAATCTCGTTGGCAATGCTGTGAAATTCAGCCGCCTGCTCCCGGTAGCGCGAATCGAGGTTGGCTCGATCCCTGCCATCCCGGCCAACAGTCACATGGTCACGTTCTTCATCAAGGACAACGGAGCCGGCTTCGATATGCGGTACATCGACAAGCTTTTCGGTGTCTTCCAGCGTTTGCACCGGATGGAGGACTTTCCCGGCACCGGCGTTGGACTCGCTCTGGTCAGACGAATTGTCGAGCGCCACGGAGGCAAGGTCTGGGCCGAAGGCGCCGTTGACTTAGGCGCAACTTTCTATCTCACCCTGGAGGACGGAAATGCGAGAACCTGAAGCGGTCGAGATCCTGCTCGTCGAAGACAACCCCAACGACGTGGAGCTGACGCTCCACGCGCTCAGAACAAGCCACCTGGCGAACGACATCAAGGTGGTGCGAGATGGCGAGGAAGCGTTGGATTTCATCATGTGCCGCGGCCCGTACTCGGACCGCGACATCAATAGCGGTCCGAGGCTGATCCTCCTCGACCTGAAGCTGCCCAAGGTGGATGGCATCGAGGTCCTTCGCCAGACCAAGGCCGACCCGCGCACCAAGATGATCCCGATCGTGATCCTGACCTCGTCCACGCAAGATAAGGACATCGTCGAGAGCTATGCGCTGGGCGTGAACAGCTACATGCAAAAACCTGTCGACTTCCAGCAGTTCACCGAGTCAGTGCACCAGCTCGGTTTGTACTGGCTGGTCTATAACCAGGCACCGCACAAGGTCTGAAAATGACTGCTCCGCTTCGAGCGCTGATCGTCGAGGACGTCCCGAACGACGCCGAGCTGATCATCGGACAGCTGCACCGCGATGGGCGGACTCTCGATTGGTCGCGAGTCGACAACGAGGCGGCTTTCCGAGCTGCTTTGAACCCCGGTCTAGATGTGATACTCAGCGACTGCAACCTGCCGAGCTTCAGCGGGTCTCGCGCCCTCGAGATCCTTCGCGAGTCACGAATCGACGTGCCCCTCATCATCGTGTCGGGCACCATCGGCGAAGAGGCGGCCACCGAGCTGATGCGCAACGGCGCCGTAGATTACGTGTCCAAGGACAAGACCAGCCGCCTCAGCATGGCCATCTCCAGGGCGATGGCGGAGGCGAAGTCGCGGCGGGACCGTGAGGATGACCTCGACAACCTTCGTCAGGCGAAGTCGCAGCTGGAGGAGGCGATCCAGCAGATCAAGCTCACGCAGGACTCCGTGATCGCCGAGGAACGCCTGCATGCCTTGGGGCAGATGTCAGCAGGCATCGCCCACGACTTCAACAACTACCTCAGCCCGATCATCGGCCTGAGCGAGCTCATACTCACGCGGCCTCATATCATCGAGGAGCCGGAGAAAGTCTTTAAGTACCTGCGGGCGATTCACCAGGCAGGGCTTGACGCGGCGCTCGTGGTCAGGCGCCTGCGCGACTATTACCGCGGAGCTGATGCCTACGAGGAGGTTGAGGTGATCGACCTCAAGCTCGTGGTGGAGCAGACGATAGAGCTGACCCAATCGAGGTGGGGGGACCAGTCCTTATCGACCGGTACCAAGTACCGGATCGCGACCAAGTTGGTCGAGGCAGGTGTTGCTGGTCGTGCGTCGGAGCTGCGGCAGATGCTCGTCAATCTGATATTCAATGCGCTTGACGCGATGCCGAACGGTGGAGACCTCAGCTTGACGATCGAGCCCGACGCCAGGCGTCATGGATTCGTCAACGTGGTAGTGGCCGACACGGGACAGGGTATGTCCGCCGAAGTTAGGAAGCGGTGCCTCGAGCCATTCTTCACCACCAAAGGAGCGGCCGGCACTGGCCTCGGTTTGGCGACCTCCTACGGCATCGTCAAGCGCCACCATGGCGAGATTCAGATCGAGAGCGAGCCCGGGCGCGGCACGCGCATCATCGTGGTGCTGCCAACCGTGGCAATCCCTCGCACTCCTTCGGTGCCAAAAGATCGAAGCCTGATCCCGCCCATGGACATCCTGGTGATCGACGATGAGGAGATGGTGCGCAACGTGATCGCCGAGTACCTGCGCGCCGACGGGCACCGCGTGGACGTGGCCGATGGGCCGACCATCGGGCTTCACAAAATCAATGACGGGCAGTACGACCTGATAATCACCGATCGGGCGATGCCTGACATGAGCGGCGACCAGCTGGCCGTCAAGGCCAAGCGCATTGCTCCCCATGTCCCGATCCTCATGCTCACCGGCTTCGGAGATTTCATGATCGCGCGTGGCGAGTATCCGGATGGGGTGGATGCGGTTGTCGCCAAACCTATAACTATCGATGGGCTGAGAGACGCCATCGCGGAGGTCACCAGTCGCCCGACTCCCGGCGCCGTGACCTCTGTCGCGTCGCGCTGATTTCGTCGGGCCGCCGGCCCAGCTGAACTCCTAGACCCGGAGGCGCCGACCGCGTGCGATAGTTGCACCCGTGCTGCGCCGTCGCGGCGGATTCTCGCTGCTGGTTGTCCTCCTGGCCGCGATGGTAGTTGCGCTATGGCCCGCATCGGTCTCAGCACATTCGGAGCGCCCGACCAAGTTTCCCGACGGCACGGGCAGTGTGCCGGTTTACCGCAGCAGCGGGGCCCACCTGGTGGTTTGCAAATCAGACACGACAGACTTCACGATGCGAATCAGTGCCTTTCCTACCGACCTTCGGATCAAGAACCTCGAGCTGTACGCAGAATGCCTCGATCACGGCTATCGCGACCTGCAGGCGGCTGTCGATCATGTGACCGGGCCGGGGATGACGATCTATGTGCTGCCGGGCGTCTACCTGGAAGAGCCGAGCCTCGCCCCCGACTCCGACGCCTGCAATCACCTGGTAGCCCCACGCGCGCCGGCGGGCTATCAGATCCTGAGCTACGACCAGCAGAAGGCCTGCCCGCACCAGCAGAACCTCGTTGGGATCTTTGGGGTGAAGGACCTCCAGATCGAAGGCACCGGCGCTGCGCCATCGGATGTGGTCTTCGACGCCCAGTTCCAGAAGCTCAACGTGATCCGCGGCGATCGGACCAACGGCATCTATCTGCGCAACTTTCTCGCCCAGCGGTCCACCTTTAACTCCGTCTACGTCATCGAGACAGACGGCTTTGTCATCAACAACGTCATCGGACGCTGGAACGCGGAGTACGGATTCCTATCCTTCGCCTCCGACCACGGTCTCTTCACGAACTGCGAGGCGTATGGCAATGGCGACTCGGGCATCTACCCCGGAGGGACCTCCGACATCAACCGCGATCGAGGCTTCAACGTCATCAGGTACGCGATCGAGGTGACCGGCTGCCACAGCCATGACAACCTGCTGGGGTATTCGGGGACGGGCGGCGACTCGGTCTGGGTTCACGACAACGAGTTCGACCACAACACCGCAGGCGCCTCGATGGACAGCCTATTTCCAAACCACCCGGGCCTGCCTCAGAACCACGCGCTGTTCGAGCACAACCTGATTCACAGCAACAACTCCAACTACTACGGCAATGTCACCGATGGGACCTGCGCGCGCCCATTCCTGGAGCAAGGGGTCGAGAAAGGTGTTGTCTGTCCCGCGGTCCAGGTGCCGGTGGGCACGGGAATCCTGGTCATCGGGGGCAACTACAACGTCTTCCGCGACAACTGGATCTACGACAACTGGAAGATCGGCATCGTGCAAACGTGGGTCCCCGGCGTCGCTCGGAACGACCTCCAGTGGTCCGCGCAGGGCGAGACCTCACACAACAACCGATACCTCGCGAACCACATGGGCACCAATGCGACGGGCCAGCGTCTCCCCAACGGTCTTGACTACTTCTGGGACGGAGAGGGCACTGGCAACTGCTGGGACACGACCGCGGATGCGGTCCAGCCGATAACGATTCCACGTTGCTCAGCCGGCGGGCCTCAGCGCTGGATCAGCGACCCCAACCTGCTCGTCCTCTTTGTCGATTGCTCCAATTACAACCTTCGGACGAAGGCGCTGCCGGCCGGGTGCGATTGGTTCACGACGCCTCCGCGCCCGGGCACCCTCGGCACCACACTCAACATCCAGAGCGTCGCACCGGCCGTTCAGCTGGTGGCGCTGCTGATTCTTTTCATCTGGTTGGTGCGCAGGAGCGGCAAGCCAGGACCTCTGGCGATGGTCGCGGCGGCGACGGCCGGCCTCGGCTCCGGTCTCCTCCTGGTCGCGTCCGACGCGCAGTTCTACTACCTGTCAGCCCCCGGCATCGCGGTCCTCGGAATCGCATGGCTCGCAGCGGTGCGGATGGTGCCAAACCAACGGCTCGCGGTACTGACGCTGCTGCTTGGCATCGTTGCGCTCCTCGAGGCGCTGGACAGCGGCATCGTCATGGTGCCCTCACCCATCGGCCCCGTCTGGGCACGAGTGATTCTCGAGGTCGTGTGGACCGTCTGGACGGCGGTCGCCCTGGTGACGTCAGCTCGAACCCGGCAGCCGGCAGAGCCGCTTGCGGAGGCGGCTGGCTAGGGCTCAGCAAGCTCAATTCACGCCGTAACAGGGTTCGTAACAGGAAACGGGCACATTTGCCGTTAAGCCAGGTATGTTCCCTGCCGTATTGCGCCCAATCGTGGAGTTCAAGGGGGTCACACGAGCTTATGGCTCCCGCCTGGCGCTCGATGACATCAGCCTGTCGCTGGAGCCGGGAGATCTTACGTTTCTGGTCGGCCCCAGCGGTGCCGGTAAGACCACCTTCCTGAAGCTGATCAACCGGGAGCTTCGCCCAACCAAAGGTGAAGTCTGGGTGGACGGCGTCGCCGCCCATTCCCTGAAGGCCTCACGGGTCGCCGATCTCCGCCGTCGGGTCGGGGTCGTCTTCCAGGACTACAAACTCCTGCCAAGGCTGACCGCCAAAGAGAACGTCGCCTTCGGCCTCCAGGTCGGTGACCTGCGGATTTCGGACGCCGAGGCGATGGATCGCGCCCTCGACGCCCTGGAGGCGGTCGGTCTTGGAGATCGCGGCTCCAGCTTTCCCAACCAGCTCTCCGGCGGGCAGCAGCAGAGGGTAGCCGTGGCCCGCGCGATGATCACCCAGCCGCGGGTTCTCATCGCCGACGAGCCGACCGGCAACCTCGACATGGAAACGGCCTGGCAGATCATGGCCTTGCTCGAAAATGTCGCGACGTTCGGCACCACGGTGCTGGTCGCCACCCACAACGTTGAGATCGTCAGGCGTCTTCAGCGCCGCATCCTGACGCTGGTTGATGGCCGCCTCGTGCGCGACCAGCCGGCGGGCGGGATTGGCAGGATGGAATGGCTCGCCTCGGCATCGTCGTGAAGGACGCGCTGCCACGGGCCGCTATGGCGCGGACTGTGGTCGGAAACACGTTCCGCTACCTGTTCTTCGGTGCCGCCCGAAACTGGTTCCGGAACATTGGAAGCATCGCGCCGGCCCTTGGCTCGATGACGCTCCTCCTTCTTATGGCGGGGGTTGCCGGCCTGACCGGCTTCGCCATCAACAATCTCGAGCAGGTCGAGTCCGCCCAGGCCTCCTTGCTTCACGTCTACATTCGCGACGGCGCCCCCAGCGCCGACATCAGCTCGCTGTGGGATCGGCTTGCCGCCGACCCGCGTGTCGCGAACGTCGTCTTGGTGACGAAGGCCGAGGCTCTTCAGCGGGCCCAGTCCATCCCCGGCCTCCCGCAGATTGCCTCTGCCAGCGATAGCAATCCGTTTCCAGCCAGCCTCGACGTGCAGGTCAAGAGCATCGACGATATGGCGCCGATCGCTGCGCTGGTCCGCACCGACACGGCGGTTGATCCCGTCAACCCGTCCTCATATGACAAGGGCGCCTACCAGCGCATCCAGACCGTCATCTTCGGCATCGCCGTGGCCGGGCTCGCCTTCCTCGCGGTGCTCGCATTCGTAGCCGTGACAGTGACCATCAACAGCGTGAGGGCGGCGATCCACTCGCGCCGGGACGAGGTCACGATCATGCAGCTGGTGGGGGCGCCGCGCTGGATGGTGCGCGGGCCTTTCGTCGTCGAGGGTGCCATCACAGGAGCGCTGGCAGGCGCCGCCGCCGGCCTCGCGACGTTCGGTCTGACCATGGCCGGGATCTCGGCCGGCACCGACACGTTCGCGCGCTTTGCGCCGGGCATCACGTTCAGCGTCGCGGCGATCGCCGGGGTGATCGTGCTTGCGACAGGTGTCGGCCTCGGCTCGGGGTCCTCGCTGGTCAGCGTGCGAAGGCACCTGGAGTCGTGAAAGGGCTTCTCGCCGGCCTTTGCCTGGCGGTGGTTTTGCTGGCGGCCGGCCCCACAGGGGCGTCCGCATCGTCGCCCAGCACGGATCCGGCGCAGGAGAAGGCGGTGATCGACCAGATCAGAGCCCAGCTGGGCAGCAACCTGGCCGACGCGATGGCTGCCCAGCAGCAGCTCAAGCAATCGCTCATCGACAACACGGCGCAGCAGCACGAGGTGCAGGGCAAGATCGCCGACGCACAACAGCAGATCGACGATCTCGACACGCAGATTGCCGCGGCCCAGCTACAGGAAGCGATCCTGGGTATGCGAATTGACGACGAGCGCGCTCAGCTGAGCGAGCTGGCGCGGGCGATGTACACGGCACCGACTTCGATTCTCGTGATCCTCGGTCAGGCCCAGAGCTTGAGCGACCTGCTGACGCGAATCTCCGACTTGAACGTCGCCGGCTCACATGCGGCCGAGGTGAAGCAACAGCTGGCGTCCGACCTCACGGACCAGCAGACAGAGCGCGTGCTGGAACAGGCGGATCGCGACACGCAGGTCACTCTGCGAAACCAGCTTGCCACCGAGCTCGCGCAGCTTCGCAAGCTGCACCAGCAGCAGGTGAAATCGATGGCCCAGCTCCAGGCGAAGATCGCCGAGACGCAGTGGGAGATGGCGTTGCTCAGGTCCCAATCGGCGAAGCTGGCGCAGGCGGTGACGGACATGCTGCAGCAGCAGGAGGACGCCATCATCGCAGCGGCGATGCAGTCGGTCTGGACGCAGGTCCAGCTCTGGTCCCAGGCGAACAATGTCGGCCAGATCGCGGCGAGCGCCGGTCACTCGACCAAATACCGCTTCATCTGGCCTGAGCCAAAGGCGGTGATCTCACAGGGATTCGGGCCCAGCAAGCTCGTGCTCGAGCCACCGTACGCGGGCTACCCGCACTTCCACACCGGCATCGACCTGGTCGAGCCGTTCGGGTCGCCGGTCTTCGCAGCCGACGACGGAGTGGTGGCGCTGGTCGGCGTCTCGAGCCAGGGCTACGGAAGGTATGTGGTCATCGCGCATTCGGGCGGACTGGACACGCTATACGGCCACCTCTCCGCATCTCTGGTCAGGGTCGGGCAGCTGGTCGTCCAGGGCCAGACGATCGGGCTCGAGGGCTCGACCGGAAATTCAACCGGGCCGCACCTTCACTTCGAGCTGCGCATCAAGCAGCAGCCGATCGACCCGACGCCATACCTACCGCCTGGAGCGCCTTCGGCCTACCACGCCTGAGGCGGCCGCCAGCACAACTCCTCGGACTTGACGAAAGACTCGACGTACTCCACGTCGATCGTCTCATCGTCAGGATGCGGCGCCAACACCAGGATGTCGACCTGGGGAAGCGACAACTAACCGCCGGATAGAACGCGCGCGACGCGGGCCGCGACTCGCGCGTTGTTGACGACGAGGTCGACGTTGAGGGCAAGCGAACGCCCACCTGACAGCTCGGCTACGCGCGCGAGAAGGCGAGGTGTCGCCTCGGGGCCGCTGACATCCGCCAGCTCGCGTGTCGCTCGCAACACGATCTCCTCCGCGCCCGCGAGCTCGCCGGGCGGCGGTATCGCGACCACCACACCGCGCGAGCCGCTGGCCCAGGCCGCACTCAACACTGCTGCTGCTTCCTCAGGCCCGTCGACTCGCGTAGGGACCGGGCAGCCGCTGTGCCGGGTGTAAAAAGCGGGGAGCTCGTCGCAGCCGTAGCCGAGCACTGGAACTGAAAGGCTCTCCAGCCTCTCAAGCGTGAGCGGCAGATCCAGGATGATCTTGGCCCCGGCGCAGAAGACGGCGACGGCGGTCCGTCCCAGCTCGACGAGGTCGGCCGACTGGTCCTCGGGGTGGCCGCGGTGCACGCCACCAATGCCGCCTGTGGCGAAGCAGCGGATGCCGGCCATTTCTGCAGCGCGCATCGTCGCCGCGACCGTGGTGGCGCCAACGGCACGGCGTACCAGCGTGGGACCGAGGTCGCGGGAGCTCACCTTGATCGCGCCGGCGGCGATGAGCTCGAGCTCGTCATCGCTCAAGCCGACCACGATCTGGCCATCCAGTACCGCGATCGTCGCCGGCACCGCGCCTTCTTCTCTTATGGCCGACTCGCAGCCCCGCGCAGCGCGCAGGTTGTGGGGCCCCGGGAGGCCCTGGCCCACGATCGAAGTCTCAAGCGCAACCACCGGTTGGCCGCTCACAAGCGCCTCCGCCACCTCGGCCGAGACTCGAAGCAGGTCGCTCAACTCGGCCGTCCCCCCGCTCTGGTCACCGCGCCCGAGGCCACGACCACGGCCTTCTCGGCGGCCTCCACTGGCGTGGCGCCGTCGAGGTAGGCAACACAGAATGCGGCCGCGAGGGCGTCGCCCGCGCCGGACGCATCCACCTCGCGCACCTTCGGGGAGGGAATGTGCCGGCCGCCGACCCGGCAGCCCTCGGCTCCGAGCTTCAGCACTGGAACGGTGGCCAGGTCCTTCATTGGCACGCCAAGGGTTTCAGATTCGGCCGCGGTCCCGAACAGCACGTCGGGTCTGAGCTGGGCGAGGTCGGCGGCGAAACGAGCTGGGCCATATTCCTTCAACCCCGCGACTGAGGACAGGTCGACCGACAGCAGCCCGCCATCGCGCCGCACGAGCTCGATCGCCAGGCGCGCCGCCGCCGCCAGAGGCTCGATGAACAGCGAATACGAGGGCACGTGGATCAGGTTGACGCCGCGGAACCACGGTTTCCGCAGGTCGTTGGGCCTGAGCCCAGCGCTGGCGCCGCGCTGCGTGGCCATCGTCCGCTCACCGTTCGGGCCGACCAGAACCGCGATCATGCCCGTGGGATCGGGGCCCGAGACGGCGAAGACCTCGACCCCCAACGTTTCAACCTCGCTCACCAGCCGCCGCCCGCGATCATCGTCGCCGACCCGGGTGACCAGCCGGACCGGCGAACCGAGAGCTGCCACCCAGGCGCAGAAGTTGGCCGCCTGCCCGCCGCCGCCCACGCGGATCACGGCGGGGTTGTCGTCATTGGGCCGCAAGCGTCCCGACGGCACGATGGTGATGTCGAGGACGAGGTCGCCAATCGAAAGGATCATCGGTGCCCCGAGGATAGCCGCGTCTCGGCTAGCGCATCGCCCTTTTCACGGTGTCGACGATTCGCGCCACCGTCGGCATCGCCTCGTCTTCCATTGGCTGAGCTGCGGGGAGGGGCACGTGTGGTGTCGTGATGCGAACCATCGGCCCGTCCAGGTCGTCGAAGCACTCCTCGGCGGCGATCGACACGATCTCGGCGCCCCACCCACACAGCCTCGGGTTCTCCTCCACGGTGAAGAGACGCCCAGTCTTGCGCACCTCACGCAGGATCGTGCGCGTGTCGAGGGGAACCAGGCTGCGGACGTCGACCACCGTCGCATCGATGCCGATGCTCTCGAGCTCGGCAGCCGCGGCCAGCGCCCTGGGCACCATCGCCGCAAGAGCCACGATCGTGCAGTGCTTGCCCTCGCGCAGTACCCGGGCGGTGCCCAGCTTCTCGACATGCTCTCCGTCCGGCACCTCGCCCTTGATGCCGTAAAGCGATTTCTGCTCGAAGAAGAGAACGGGATCGGGGTCTCGGATGGCAGCCGCCAGGAGGCCCTTCGCGTCAGCGGGCGTCGACGGCGCGACGACCTTCAGGCCGGGCACCGCCATCGCCCAGTTCTCCAGGCTCTGCGAGTGTTGGGCGCCAAAGCGCGAGCCGCCGCCATTCGCGGTCCGGATCACCAGCGGCAGCGATACCTGGCCGTCCGTCATGTAACGGGTCTTGGCCACCTGGTTCGCGATCATGTCCCAGCACGTGGCGAGAAAGTCCGAGAACATGATCTCGACGATCGGCCTCAAGCCGGTCATAGCGGCGCCCATCGCAGCGCCGACTATCGCCTGCTCCGAGATGGGCGTATCGCGAACGCGTTCCGCTCCAAATTTGTCGAGCAAGCCGACAGTGGCCTTGAAGACACCGCCGGCCGCGGCCACGTCCTCACCTATGAAGTAGACCGTCGGGTCGCGCTCCATCTCTTGCGCGATGCCGGCGGCCACCGCCTCGCGGAAGGTCAGTTCCGCCATGCCGAGCCTCCGTCGCTCCAGACCTGGCTTTCGATGTCCTCGATCCTGGCCGGCGGCGCATTGCGCGCCTCTTCGGTAGCCAGGTCCACCTTTTGCCGCGCATCGTCATCGATCTTCCGCAGCATCGCTTCGTCGATTCCACCGGAGGCGAGGCGCTCGCGATACTGCTTGATGGGATCGCGGCTCATCCATTCGCGCACCTCCTCTTTGGGCCGGTAGGAGGCGGGATCGCCACGTGAGTGACCGCCGTGGCGGTAGGTGAGGGCTTCGACCAGCGAGGGCCCTTCGCCGGAGCGAGCCCTGGCGATAGTGCGTGAGGCCGTCTCGTACATCACATCTGCGTCGTTGCCATCGACCAGGATCGCCTCGAGGCCGTAGGCCGCCGCGCGGTCGGCGGCAGGATGCTCGACAGCTGTCACGGATTCGATTGGCGTGTACTCCATGTACCGATTGTTCTCACAGACGAAAACGACAGGCAGCTTCCAGACCACCGCCAGGTTGAGGGTCTCGTGGAAGGCCCCGATGTTGGTGGTGCCGTCACCGAAGAAGCAGACGGCGACCTGGCCCGACTTGCGCACCTGCGCCGACCAGGCAGCGCCCGCGGCGATGGGCATGTGGGCACCGACGATGGCGTAAGAACCCATGGCTCCGCGCGTGACATCGGTCAGGTGCATCGAACCGCCTTTGCCGTGGAGCATACCGTTGGAGCGGCCGAGCAGCTCGCCCATCGCCGCCGCCATCGAAGCGCCGCGCGCCAGAGTGTGGCCGTGGCCGCGATAAGTGCAGAACGTGTAGTCGTCCTTTCGCATCGCCACCGCGAAACCGGCGGCGATCGCCTCCTGGCCGAGCGCGAGGTGGCTCGTGCCCTTGATCAGGTTCTCCATGAACACGTCGTAGGCGCGCTGCTCGAAATCGCGAAGCTCGACCATTAGCTGATAGAGCTTCAGACGGGTCTTGTCGTCGGGCCCCGTCAATATGGGTTTGCGATCATCAGCTCTTCCGCGGGGAAGAGCGTGATCACCTCATGCCCGGTCGCCGTCACCACCAGCTCCTCTTCGATCCGCGCCGCGGAGTGGCCGTCATCGGCCGGGCAGTAGGTCTCCAGCGCGAAGACCATCCCTTCCTTGATCTCGACGGGATCCTTAAGAGAGGTCAGGCGGCTGATGATCGGCCGCTCGTGCAGCGCCACGCCGAGCCCGTGTCCGAACTGGAGAGCGAACGCTTCCATCTCGCTGTCGAAACCGAAGTCCTGCGCCTTCGGCCATACCTTGGCGATCTCGTCGGTGCTCACGCCGGGCTTGACCAGCTCGATCGAAGCGTCGATCCATTCACGTGCCTGCTTGTACGCGTCGCGCTGGCTCTGCGTCGCGCGGCCCACGTTGAACGTGCGGTAGTAGCAGGTGCGATACCCATTGAAGGATTGGATGATGTCGAAGAAGGCCTGGTCCCCAGGGCGGATCAGCCGATCCGAAAAGACGTGAGGGTGCGGATAGCCGCGCTCGCCAGAGACCGCGTTGATCGCTTCGACGTCGTCCGAGCCCATGTCGTAGAGCTGCTTGTTGGCGATCGCCACGAGCTCGTTCTCACGGATCCCTGGCTTTAGCGCCTCGAAGATCGTCTGGTAGACGCCGTCCACCATCGCCGCGGCCATGCTCAGCAGCATGATTTCGTCCTTTGACTTGATCTGGCGCGCATCGAGCATCGCCTGCTGACCGTCCACCACCTTGATGCCGCATTTCTGCAACGCGAAGATCATGGGGAGCTCGGCGATGTCGACGCCCAACGGCTCGCCGGCGACACCGTGCTCCTGCATGATCTCTTTCACCGTCCGCGCCAGGTCGTCTGACAAACCGGCCGCCGGCGCGACGGAGCCTCGCAGGCCCGTCATGCCTGCACGCGAGTTTTCCGGACGCAGCCATGGGGCATGCAGCCGGTGAACCTTCGCGGCCGACCCGAAATCCCACAAGATCGGCTCGCCCTTCGGCGTCAGCAATGCGAAGCGCGCCACTTTGTCGCGCGCCCACTCGCCGATGTGAGTGCTGGTGATGTAGCGGATGTTGTTCATGTCGAACACGAGCACAGCCCCAAGGCCCGCATTCGCGATGGCGTCGCGCGTGCGCTTCAAGCGGTACTCGTGAAGGCGGCGGAAATCGACGCGCTCCTCCCAGTCGACGTTCATCCGTCCGGGCGCGGGCAGCGACGCGACGGGGAACTCGGCTTTAGGCATGCTTGCTCGCTCTGGATGCGTCTTTGGACTGCTCATCGGTGGCGTGAGGCGGCGGGCTGTCCTCGAGCCCATCAGACACCTTGCGATTCTCAGGCAGCAAGTTGAGGTGTGCGCCCCAGGCTTCGAGCTGGAGAAGGCTCGCGAAGTCAACGTCACCCAGCTCGTTGCCGATCAGGTTCATCACGATCTGATGCACCAGCGCCGACACTGGCATCGGGACGTCGAGCTTGCGCGCGGCCTCCAGCCCGAGCTCGAAATCCTTGCGCAGCAACTGGCCGGTGAACGTCGGCGTGAAATCGAGATTGACGAATGCCGGGGTCTTGTAACGCGTGAAAGTCGAACCCATGACGCTGCCGTTGAGAAACTCGAGGTAGTCAGCGCGGGACACGCCGCCGCGTTCGGCGAGCACTGTGGTCTCGGCCATGATCTGTGTGACCACCCCGAGCACGAGGTTGTGACAGATCTTGACGAGGCGCGCGCGTTCGCCTTCGCCGACGTAGGCGACAGTGGCCCCGAGCAGCTGGAGGTAGGGGAGCGAGGTCTCGAAAGCCTCACGTGGACCCGACACGGCAATGCTCAAGCGTCCCGCGCGAGCGACCTTCGGGTTGCCGCTGACCGGGGCCGCGAGCAGTGCCGTACCTAGCTCTTCAGCTTTCGCCCGAACCTTCTGCGACGCTTCCATCGAGACCGTCGACGAATCGATGACGACTCCAGGCACCGGCCCACCGCCGGCCAGCACGCCATCCCGGCCGGTGGTCACGTCGGCGAAATCCTGTGAGGCGGCCACCGATGTGAAGACGATGTCGCGGTCGGCCAGGTCGGCTGGGCGCTCGACCAACTGGGCGCCGAGCCGCGCGAACGGCTCCGCCTTGACACGCGTCCGGTTGTAAACGGCGACGTCGCAGCCGGCGTCGAGAAGCCTGGTCAGAAGGGCGGAGCCCATGCGCCCCGTGCCGATCCAGCCGAGCCTGTGCTTCGAGGGCTTCATGTTTCTAGACACTGCCTCCCTGCCTGCCTGCCTGCCTGCCGGCACGGCAGGGTAAGCGCAAACGATTGTCTAACATAGCAGCCGAAATTTGGACCTGTCAACGAGGCCGATTACTCCGCCGGACTTCGTGGTGCGGGGCGCCTGACCAGCTGTTCGTCAGCGCCGAGGCAGCTCGAGCCCCGAATCACGAGCTGCGGAGCGAAAACCACCCGCCTGGGCGTGAGCACTCCGGTCTCGATCTGCTCCAAGAGCATGCGGGCCGCCACGCTTCCAAACTCGTGTATCGGCACGTGCACCGTCGTCAGTCCTGGGATCAGGCGGTCGGCGAGCGGGATGTCGTTGTAACCGACGATTGCCAGATCCTCCGGGATACGCATCCCTCGCTTCCGCGCCGCGCCGTATGCGCCGATCGCCGTCATGTCGGTCACCGCGAATATCGCAGTCGGAGGGTGCTTCAGCGACAGTAGGTGGTCCATCGCCTGGGCGCCGCCTTCTTCGACGAAGCCTGACTCGACGAGGAGGTCGGGGTCGGCAGGGATCCCCGCCTCCGCCAAGGCGGCATGGTAGCCCTTGCGGCGCAGCACGCCTGTGCTGACCGTCGGCTGGCCGGCCAGGTGGCCGATTCGAACGTGGCCGAGGCCGATCAGGTGCTGTGTGGCAAGAGTGGCGCCGACCACGTCGTCGGAGCCGACGAATGGGTCGACGCCTTCCTCGCTGAACCGGTTGACGAGCACATAAGGAGTGCGCTGGTGGCGCAGCCACCGCACCGCCGGGTCTTTCAGGAAGGTGCTGGCGAGGATCACTCCGTCGACGCGGCGGGCCGCAAGGCTGTGCAGATGGGCCCGCTGGCGCTCGGGGATGCCGTCGGTGTTGCACAGGAGTACCTGGTAACCCCGTGGCGTCGCGCCGTCCTCGATGCCACGGAAGAGAGCTGCAAAGAAAGGGTTGGTGATGTCTGGGATGACGACGGCGAGCACCAACGTTTGACGCAGCTTCAGCCCGCGGGCCACGCCGTTGGGTCGATATTCGGTCTCTCGCAGCAGGGCCTCGATGCGCGTCCGCGTGGTTGCCGCAATTCGCAGCCCCGGGTCGTTGTTGGCGACGCGCGACACCGTCGAGGGGTGTACGTTGGCCCGGGCTGCGAGCTCTTTCAGCGTTACCGGCATGGCTCGCGGGGTTGCATTGACATTTCGTTTCGGCCGTGCCTAACATAGAGCAATCGTTTGTTCACCGCAAGCCGCCGCGCTCCAAAAGCGCATGCGGATGAGAGGAGCGAAGCCATGCGAAGGGCCTTGATCGCAACCGTGGCGGGCGCCGGCCTGGCCCTCACTGCTTGTGGTGGTGGAACGGCCACCGCGACCCCTTCACCGGGAACCCCGATCACCATCGGCGTCTCCGTGTCGCTGACCGGCGACTTCTCGAGCGACGGTCCGGCCCTGGTGAAGGGTTACGACCTGTGGGCTGAGGACGTCAACAAGAAGGGCGGCCTCCTGGGCCACCCGGTGACCATGAAATACGTCGACGACCTCAGCAGCACGACACAGGTCGTCACGAACTACCAGAACTTGATCTCGTCGGACCACGTCGCACTTGTCTTCGGACCTTACTCGAGCCTGCTGACGAAACCGGCGGCCACCGTTGTCGACCGCCTCGGTTACGCGTTTCCGGAGCCGGCCGGAGGGGCGCCGTCTGTGTTCGCGCTTAACCTGCACTCGCTCTTCTTCGTGCAGCCCGCGGCGATCGAGGACAACCTGGTCAGCTACACCAACTGGTTGCTGGCGCTGCCTGCCGACCAGCGCCCCAAGACCGCCGCATATGCGACTGAGGACGATCCCTTCACACAGCCTCAGATCGACAAGGCCAGGAAGCTCCTGGAGGCGGGAGGAATCCAGACCGTGTCTTACAAGGTATATCCAGCGGAGACCACCGACTTCACTCCCCTCGCACTCAAGGTCGCGAGCTCAAACGCAGACGCTGTCATCCTCGGCACCCAGGTGCCTGACGCGATCGCGTTCGTCAAGACGTTCATCACTCAGCACTACAACCCGAAGACGCTGATCGAGACTGCCGGCCCTGACCAGGGCGCGCAGTACTCGGACAAGCTCGGCGCCAACACGGAGGGGATCATGGTGCCGGCGGGCTGGACCTCGGGCTCACAGGCTTTTAACAACCCCACTTTTGTGGCTGAGTACATCGCCAAGTACGGTGGTACCGCGGCCGACATCAGCGCCGACTCCGCCGAGGGGTATAGCGTCGGGCAGGTCGTCGAGCAGGCTGCCACCAAGGCCGGCAGCATCGACAACCAGAAGCTGATCGACACGCTTCACACAGGGACCTATCAGACGGTCCAGGGCCCGATGGGCTTCGACTCCGTCGGCAGGCCTCAGGGTGGCGTGGGAGTCTTTGTGGAGCAGTGGCAGAATGGCAATGCGGTTTTCGTCTACCCGGCCGCAGTGGCCGCCGCACAGCCTGAATACCCGAAGCACGACTGGCAGTAAATGAAACGGGGACGGTGAGCGAAGGCCGCCGTCCCGGCGTCACCCCGGACGCGCCAGGATGATCCTGGTCCTGGAGGCGGCGGTGCTCGGCGTCCTCACGGGAGGCGTGTATGCGCTGATGGCGTCAGGCCTGACGCTGATCTTTGGAGTCATGCGCATCATCAACGTGGGTCACGGGGCGCTGGTGGTTCTGGGGGCGTACCTCAGCTTCGTTCTGTGGCGCAATCTGAACATCGACCCGTTCGTCAGCCTGGTGGTGACGATGCCTGTCATGTTCGTGTTGGGCGTGATCCTCCAGGTCGTCTTCATCCGCCCGTTGAAAGCTGATCGCGAGGCTTTGTCAGTGCTGGTCACCTATGCCCTCGCGCTGGGGATCGAAGGTTTGCTCGGCTTCTTCTTCACCTCCAACTACGTGCAGATCACCGCGTGGTACGACACCGCAAGCTTTCCGATCGGCAATTTTCGAATCACTTACGTCTACATCTACGGATTTCTGCTATGCCTGGCGATCCTGGGCGCGATCTTCCTCATGCTCTATCGCACCACCTTCGGGGGCGCCATCCGGGCAACGATGCTGAACCGGACGGCGGCCCAGCTCGTCGGCATCGATGTCGACCGTGTGTCGGCAGTTGCCTTCGGCATCGGCATGGCCACGGCAGCCGCCGGTGGCGTGGTATTCGGCATCACGAACACGTTCAACCCTGGAAGCCACTACGACCTGATCTCGAGACTGCTGACGATCATCGTCCTGGGAGGCCTGGGCAGTCTGCGCGGCGCCATCATCGCCGCCCTCATCATGTTGGTGATCGAGGACATTACGGCCGTATTGATCTCACCGGTCTGGGCCGACTTCGTGTTCTTCGTTGTTCTGGTCGTCGTTTTGCTGGTCAGGCCACAGGGGCTATTCGGATTGCGAGTCCGCGAGCGGCTGTGAAGCGTATGCGCGACAGGCGTGTGCTGATGCTTCTGGGCCTGGTCGCGGTCTTGGCGGTTGCGCTACTGCTGCCTGCGATATCGGATTCGGCAACCACGAACATAGCGGTCTTTACGGTGATGTACGTAGGGCTTGCGACTGCCTGGAACATCATGGGTGGCTACACGGGCTACATCTCCTTGGGCCACGCGGGGTTCTTCGGCTTCGGGTCTTACGCGCTTGGCCTCTTGCTGGCCAAGCTCGGGGTTGCCGGCGGCTATGAGCCGTTCCTTTTCGTGCCGGTGGCCGGCGTTCTCACCGCAGTGCTCGCTGCGGTGGTCGGCTGGTTTGCGCTGCGAACGCGGGCGGCGACCTTTGTGATCGTCACGATCGCCTTCATGTTCATGCTGCAGTTATTGGCCGAAAATCTGACGAGCCTGACCGGCGGGGGTGCCGGCCTGGCTTTTCCCAACCCGCCGTGGCGCGGTGGCTTCTTCAACATCCCGTTCTACTACGCGATGCTGGCGCTCGCACTCGTGGGCGTGGCGGCCTCTTGGTGGATCCGCAGATCAAAGTTCGGGCTTGGCCTGCTGGCCATTCGCGATGATGAAGACAAGGCGCTTGCCGTCGGCGTCCCTGCCGGCGCTTTCAAGTTGACTGCATTTGTTATCAGCGCAGCCCTGGTGGGCATGATCGGCGGCGTTTACGGGTACTACGTGACCTTCATCTATCCGCAATTTGTGGTTGATCCGTTGATTGGCATCTCGATGGTGCTGATGGTGTTCCTCGGTGGTCTCGGCACTCTGTGGGGACCGGTGCTTGGGGCGCTGATTCTCGAGCCGGCGCAGCTCTGGCTCGCATACAACTACGGCGTGAGCCGCCTCTACCTCGTCCTTTACTCCGCCGTCTTCCTGCTTGTCATCCTGTTCATGCCGCGAGGCATCATCCCTTCGGCGAGCGAGCTCATCGCGAGGCGGCGGGCGAGGGCGCCGGCGGCTCGGGTGGGCGCAACGCCATGAGCCTGCTCCAGGTCGATCACCTCAGCAAACGTTTTGGGGGCGTGGTCGCTGTGGACGACTGCACCCTCTCCATTCCAGCCGGAGGCATCACTGGCCTCATCGGGCCCAACGGATCTGGCAAGACGACGATCTTCAACCTGATCACAGGGTTCATCGCCAAGGACGAAGGCCAGATCACCTTCAAGTCCCAGCTGCTCGACGGCCTCGGGCCCGACAGCGTCTATGAGCGTGGGATCGGACGCACGTTCCAGCTCGCGCGCATCTTCCCGCGTCTTACAGCGCTCGAGAACCTGCTGGTGCCCATACGGCGGAAGGGCCTGCGCGCGCTGTTCTCTCGCGCCGGCTGGAGCCATGAAAGATCGAAAGCGATGGAGATGCTGGAATTTCTCGAGATCGCACAGGTCGCCGACGCTCTCGGCGGATCGCTTTCATACGGGCAGCGCAAGCTTCTCGAGCTGGGCGCTGTGATGATGGCCGAGCCCGAGCTCGTGCTGCTGGACGAGCCGGCCGGTGGCGTCAACCCCGCGCTCCTCGAACGCATCGCCGACCGGCTCCGTACCCTCAACGAGCGCGGAACCTCGTTCCTCATCGTCGAGCACAACATGAGCTTTGTGATGAACCTCTGTTCCGAGGTCATCGTGGTGCATCGGGGACGTCAGATCGCGAGCGGCAAGCCGGACGCGGTGCGCAGCGATCCCGCCGTCCTCGATGCCTACCTGGGCGCCTGACATGGCAGCGCTGCTTGAGCTGCAGGGCCTGGTGGCCGGCTATGGGGGTGGCGACATCCTGCTCGGCATCGACCTGACCGTCGAGGAAGGCAGCCTTACGTGCATAGTCGGGCCCAACGGCGCCGGCAAGTCGACGTTGTTGCGAGTGGTCAGTGGATTGCTGAAGCCGACTCGCGGGTCAGTGCGATTTCGACGTGAGTCGATCGCGGCGCTCAGCCCGCGCGCGATTCTCAACCGCGGCATCGTGCAGGTCCCGCAGGAGCGCAGCCTGTTCCCGACCATGACCGTCTGGGAGAACGTGCGTCTCGGCGCATACACGGTCCGCGACAGGGGCCTGGTCGAAAGGCGGCTGGCGGCTGTGGGCGAGACATTCCCCATCGTCAAAGAGCGCCGCAACGAGCTGGCCGCCTCGTTGTCCGGAGGCCAGCAGAAAATCGTGGAGTTCGCTCGGGCGCTGATGCTCGATCCGACATTGCTCATCCTGGACGAGCCATCGATGGGTCTCGACCCCAAGACTCGAACCACGGTGTTCAACACCATTCGTGCGATGAACGACGCGGGGCACACGCTTCTGCTCGTCGAGCAGAATGCGCGGTCCGGCCTGGGCATCGCCACGCACGGCGTGGTGATGGAGAGCGGACGGGTGCGGCTCCAGGGTCCTGGTCCCGAGGTGCTCAGCAACCCGGAGATCGGCCGGCTTTACCTGGGGGCGGCATGAGCCGCTACGACATCGTCTTTGCGGGCGCGGGCCACAACAACCTCGTCGCCGCCGCCTATGCGGCGCGCGCGGGTTTTCGGGTGCTGGTTCTCGAGGGCGCACCGCGGATTGGCGGCGATACGACCAGCGAGGAGCTGACCCTGCCCGGCTTTCTACACGATCCCTGCGCCACCGCGCACAACCTGATTCAGAGCAACCCGCTGATGCGCAACAACGAGCTGGAGCTCGACCGGCACGGGCTCAAGTACCTGTCTCCGGATCCTGTGTTCACGATGCCCTTTCTCGATGGCAGCTCGATCACCATGTGGCGCGACGTCGAGAGGACGTGCGCCGAGCTCGCGCGCTTCTCGCCAGCCGACGCGCTTGCATATCGGCAGCTCCTCGCCGACTGGGACCTCATGGCCAAGGTCATCAATGACGAACGCGCGAGCGCACCGATTCCGCCCGTTGAGGTCATCGCGCGCACAATGGCCAGCCCACTGGGCGAGAAGATGCAATCGATCCGAGATGCCAGCGCGATCGACATCGTCAAAGAGCGATTCCGCGACGATCACGTGCGCGCCTTCTTCGCGTGGATCGCTTTCATGACCTTGCATCCGCTCGACGAGCCGGAGTCGGGCATCATGGCCTTCTCGCTGGCGGCGGGCCGGCAGCGGTTCAGCTGGATCCTGCCCGAAGGGGGGTCGATTCGGCTGCCATTGGCTCTGGCCCGGGACATTGAGGAGCACGGTGGCACCGTCCTCACATCCAAGCGAATCACTCGCATCGCTGTCGAAGGCGGCAGGGCTACCGCAGTGAAGACTGAAGACGGATCGACCTACGAAGCTGACCGGGCGATCGTTTCGACGATCCATGTCAAGCATCTGGCCGGCATCGTCGGCGAGCAGAACCTTCCGGCCGATTACCTCGCAGGCGTGGCGCGGTGGCAGCCCAACCTCACGATGTTCGTCACGCATTACGCATTGACCGAGGCGCCGCGCTTCCGGATGGCCGACGGCCTCGGCGCCAGCGTCACCATGGGCGCGCTCGAATCCCTGGATGCCTACACAGCGATGCTTTCCGCTTTCCGTGCGGGCCGGATCGACCTGGAAGAACCGGTGTTTCTCGCCCTCACGCCTTCGGTCATCGATGCCACCCGCGCTCCGGCCGGCAAGCACACCTTCAAGGTCGTCAGCTTTCTGCCTTACGAGCTGAAGCAGGGTCCCGAGCACTGGGACACGATCAAGCAGGACGTCTCCAATGAGCTCTTCGAGCGACTCTCGCCGCTGTCGCCAAACCTTTCTCGGCGCATCGTCATGGCCGAGCACGTGGACTCGCCTCTTGACCTCGAGCGCAGAAATTCTGCCAACTGGCGCGGCTCGTGCCACGGCGGGGCCAACTCACCGGAGCAGAGCGGCTTCTTCAGGCCGGTGGAGGGCTGGTCGTCGTACCGGACCCCGATCGAGGGCCTGTACCAGACAGGCGCGTGTACCCATCCGGGCGGCTCGGTTTCCGGTTTGCCTGGACGCAACTGCGCCGAGGTGTTCCTGCGAGACCTAGGGTCGAGCCTCGACGAGGCCGTCAGCGGAACCAGGATCACAGCCTCGTGAGCGCGCACGACACCACCAACCGCGTGCAGGTGGCGGCACACCATTGGCGGCCGCGCTTCGTCGCCAATGGCATCGACGTCAACGACTTCGATGACACGGTGGCCCGGACCACCGAGTGGACGGATTGGGCGCCCAACTGGAAAGCGGTTGGTGAGATGCACGAGGCCCTGGGCCATGAGGCCGAGGAACGCGGGCGCTTGCTGTCGGCGGCCCAGGCCTACCAGCGGGCCGCCTGGTGCTGGCATCTGGGGAAGTTCCTGTGGTTCGAGGACGCCGGTCTGCATGGTGAGCTGCGCGACAGGTCGGTCGCCATATATCGCAACGCGATGCCGCACCTCGACCCGCCGGCTGAGCGCCTGGAGATTCCGTTCGAGGGCGGCATCATCCCGGGCAACCTGCGGCGGCCCAAATCCGTCCAGCCACCATTGGTGCTGATGGTGCCGGGGCTCGACTCGTCCAAGGAAGAGCTGTTCGCGATCGAGAATGACTTTCTCCAGCGCGGGCTGGCGACGCTCACCATCGACGGCCCGGGCCAATCCGAGAACTCTGTCAACTTCGCGATCCGTCCCAACTGGGAGACGGTGATCACGCCTCTGCTCGATCACCTCTCGGGCCTGGATCTCGGCGTCGACCAGGACCGCGTCGGCCTGATGGGGATCAGCATGGGCGCGATCTACGGGCCCCGCGCTGCGGCTTACGAAAAGCGCATCAGGGCTTTGGTCGGCCTCGCGGGCCCTTACAACCTCGGCGAATGCTGGGATGCGCTCAACCCGCTCACCAGGAGCGGCTACGTCTTCTATACGAAGTCGGCTGATGATGCAGAGGCGAAACGCAAGGCCTACACGCTGAACCTCGAAGGCATCCTCGACAAGGTCACGCAACCGTTGCTCGTCATCCACGGCGCCAGGGACCGCCTCTTCCCGCCGTCTCATGCCGAGCGGATCGCGCGCGAGGCCGGCAACGCGACACTGGTCATCTACCCGGACGGCAACCATGTGTGCAACAACATCGCCTACAAGTACCGCCCGCTCATGGCGGATTGGCTACACGAGAAGCTGACCGGCGATCGCTAGGCCCCCGGAGTTGCGGTGCTGCCGCCGGGACGGTTGCCGCCGCCGCCACCAAATCCACCGCGGCCGCCGCCGCCGCCCGTCGTGCAAGTGCCTGAAGGACCCGCGGGCGTGATGGTGATCGACGTCGCCTGCACGTTGCCGGACGCGTCCTTGGGGCCGGTGGCGCGGAGGCACTGACCGTTTTGAAGCGCGGCCAGAGTCACATCCGCCGTATTGGTGATCGACGCAGCGGAAGCGACAGTGATGGTTTGGTTGGCGCCCGCCGCCGGCTTCACAGTGACCGATGGGCCGCTCACCGCCGTAACCTCACCCGTCACGAACGCCAGGTTCGCTTGGCCGCTTGGTGTCGGCCGCGGTGTCGCGCCGGCGGGTGGGGTTGGGCGGGGCGTCGCCCCCGGGTTGCCACCTGGCCCGAAACCTGGGGCAGCGCACCCGGCTGCGGTCTTGGGCGAGATACGTACGGTGGTCGCAGTGACGGCTCCCGAGGTCGGGTCCTTCTGGCCGGTGGCCACGAGGCACGATCCCTTGGTGATGTCGGCGAGCGTTGCGATCGACGTCTTGGTGTAGGTCGTGGTCGCGGTCACGGTGACAGTGGTGTCGCCGTTGGGGCCGGTCAGGATGAGCATCTGGCCGTTGACCTGAACCAGCTGGCCTGAAGCGCCGTTGTTGCGGAGGGCGTTAGCGCCCGCCGGGCTGGGCGAGGTCTTTGCCGCCGACGCTGGGCTGCCGCATGCGGCAAGCACGAACGCGGCCACAGCGAGAAGTGGGAGGAAGCGATTCATGAATGTGTCTCCTTCACTGCGCTCGAAGCGCCTCGATTGGCGCAAGCCTTGCGGCCCTCAGCGCCGGATAAACCCCGAAGATGAGCCCGACAGCGACGGCGACAGCCACCGCGATCAGCACCGGCAGCGGCGTGATGGTGACAGCGATGTTGGCCGTGCGCGGAACTATGTAGCCGGCCGCCAGCCCGGTTCCAACACCGAGCAAGCCTCCCACCGCAGTCAGCACGCCCGCCTCGATCACGAACTGCCTGAAGAGGTCGCCCGGCGTGGCGCCAAGCGCTTTGCGCAAGCCGATCTCTCCGGTCCGCTCGGTGACCGACACCAGCATGATGTTCATCACGCCGATGCCACCCACCAGCAGCGAGATGGCGGCCACGCTGGCCAGCAGGATCGTGAGCGTCTGCGTCACCGCCTGGGCTGTGCTCAAGACCTGGGTCGACGACGTGATCGAATAGTCGGCCGACGTCGCATTGGTGATGTGGTGGGTCTGGAGCAGCACCTGGTTGGCCTCGATGTAGGCGGATCCGAGCGTTGCCTGGCTCGTCGAGCTGAGCAGGATCCTTTGCACCGAACCGACGCCGCCGACCAGCTCGCCCTGGGCCGTCGTGATGGGCACCACGGCGAGGTCGTCCTGGTTGCCAAACCCCTGGCTCCCCGCGCTGGCGAGGATTCCGATCACCTGGAACGGGATCTGCTTGACGGTGATGAGGTCTCCGACTGAGGCGCCCAGGTTGGACGCTGTGGTCGCCCCCAGCACGATCACGTGCGCCTGCGAGCTCACGTCGGATGCCGTGATGAATGAGCCGGTGCCGATGTCGCGCGAATTTGCGACCAGCCAGTCCGAGGTGCTGCCGGAGACCGTGGTGCTCCAGTTGCTGGATGTGCTCACCAGCGATTCGCGGCCTTGCGAGACCGGCGCGACTGCCGCCACGTCGGGTGCGTTCTGGTGGTCGAGCAGGCCCGCGACGTCGGACATGGTCAACGTGTTAGCGGTGCCCCCACCCCCGAACACTCCGCCTGAGACTGTGCTGCCCGGCGTGATGGTGAGGAGGTTGGTGCCGAGTGACGAGATTCGCGCGGTGACACTGTCGGACGATGCCTGCCCGATGCCGACAACTGAGATCACTGCGGCCACCCCAAAGAGGATGCCCAGCGTGGTGAGCACGGATCGAAGGCGATGGCCGAGGAGGCTCCGCAACCCGGTCTCGATCGTGTGCAGCAGGCTCACGCCGCAACCCCATGGACCAGCCGTCCGTCGCGCATGACCACTGTGCGCTGGGCCACCGGAGCGACCTCCGGGTCGTGCGTGATGATGACGATGGTGCGGCCCTGCTGGTTGAGGTCACGCAGGATCGCGAGCACGTCGCGGCTGGCGACCGAGTCGAGGTTGCCTGTCGGCTCGTCGGCGAGGATGAGGTCAGGGTCGGTGACGAGGGCTCGCGCGATCGCGACTCTCTGCTGCTGGCCGCCAGACAGCTGCGTGGGACGGTGGTCGACGCGATTGCTGAGGCCGACCTGATCGAGCGCGTGCAGGGCAAGCGCGCGGCGGTCCTGCTCACCTCTATATAGAAGTGGGAGCTCGACGTTTCGCCAGGCTGAGAGCCTGGGCAGGAGATGGAACTGCTGGAAGACAAAACCGATCCTGCGGTTGCGAACGTGCGCGAGCTGCGTCTCGTTGAGCCGGCTCACGTCCTCGCCGCCAAACCAGTAGCGCCCAGAGGTTGGTGTATCGAGACAGCCGAGGATGTTCATGAGCGTCGATTTGCCGGAACCCGATGGCCCCATCACCGCGAGAAGCTCGCCCGCTCCGACGTCGAGCGAGAAGTCGTCAAGGGCAACTACGGCGGCGTCCCCAGACCCGTAAATTTTGGTGATCGATTCGAGGCGGATCAGGTGGTCCGCGCCGGTTTGAAGGGGGAAGTCCCCCCTTGGAGCGGCGGGCCTGGCGGAGCCAGATCCCGGCGCACCCCCTTGCTGGATCATCCGCCGGCTCGAGTCACGCCGCCGCCCGCGCCGCCCGCGCCGCCTCGACCGCCGCCGCCGCCGCCCAGGACCGTTCCCGCGCCGGTGCTCGGCACCGAGCTGGTGACCACCGCGATGACCACGACCTGGTTGAGCTGCAGGCCCGACAGTATCTCCGTCCGGATTGGATCTGACGCGCCAACCTGCACCGAAACGGACTGTGGCGCGCTGTTCACGAGGATCTGAACCGTGCTCCCGGCGGCCGACGTGTGGACGGCGCTGGTCGGCACCGTGAGCACGTGAACGACCTGCTTGACCACGATGCTCGCAGTCGCCGAGATGCCCGGCTTGATCGAGTTGCTCGTGTCGGTGAGCTGAGCGGTCACGCCGAACGTCGCGACGCCTGAGCTGATGGTCGCGGCCGGCGAGATCAGGGTGACCTTGCCGAGCAGCGCTTGGGTCGAACCTGCCGGCGTCACCTGGACCGTCTGGCCCGCGGCGACCAGGTTGACCTGGGCGTCACTCACAGTCCCCGTCACCTCGTAGGCGCCTGGGGTGTAGACGACGATCGCGTATGTGGTGCCGCCGCCGGTCACCGCCTGGCCGGTTTTGATGTTGACCTGGGAGACGATGCCGTCGATGGGGGAGGCGATCACTGAGCCCGCAACCTGATGCTTGAGCGTGTTCACGTTGACCTGCTCGATCTGGACCTGCGCCGCGTCGATCTGAATCGTCTGCGGGGTGGTGCTGACCAGGGTGGCGGCGAGCGAGCTCTTGGCGGCGGCGAGCTGTTGCTTGGCCGATGCAAGCTGGGCCGCGGCCTGGTCGTTGCTCTGCTGGGCCTTGACCTTCACCGCCGCCAGGTTCTGCAGGTCAGTCGCCAGCTTGGCCTGGTCGGTGGAGCACGCTACGGGCACCGCGGGACAATCCGCTGCCACGTTCAGGTTGTCCTGATCGACGAGGCTCTGGGCGGCAGCGACCAACTGGGCGTTGATGGCTTTGGTGTCGGCCAGGCTCGTCGTCGCGCTGTTGACGGAGACCTGGGCGGACGCCACGGGGTTCTGGGCAGACGTCAGGTTCTGCGCAGTCGGGCCCGCCTCGTCCTGCGCCAGCTTTGCCTGCGCGGAGGAAAGAGTCGCCTTGGCCTGCGACAGCTGCGCTGCAAGCACGGTGGAGTCTTGCGCGGCCAGCCGCTCGCCCTTGACCACCGTTTCGCCGACAGTCGCGCTCACCGATAGGACGGTGCCGGCGGCGGCGAAGTTCAGGTCGGCTTCGGTGACCGGAGCAAGGTTCCCGGCCATGCCGATGGTCTGTGTGATCGTGCCGTAAGCGACAGGCGCCGTCCGGTAGGTGGTGGTCACCTTCCCGGCCTGCACGTAGACGGCCGTGGCCCCGAGGATGGCGAAAACCAGGACCAGGGCCGCAAGGACCCTTCGCTTCATGAGATTGGATAGCACCCGCGCCCTCATCGGCGCGCCGAGGTAGGGCGCCAAGCGTGTCGTGGCCATGCAGGCAACGATCCCGTCACGGACTGTGACTTTGGTGGGAGAAGCCTGAGAAACTGCTGAGTCTTTGTCCGCTTGGTACGCGGCACGGGGCTAAAGGTCAACCTCCGACGAGGTGCTCGATCAGAAGCAGGGCGGCGGCCACCACCAGGAGGAGCCCGGCCAGGCGCCCAGCGGCAACTCGCGCGTTCTCCGCAAGCCGAGACCCGAGCCGCATCCCAAGCTGCGCGGCAATGAAGGCCTGAACGGCAATCAGCGCGATCAACAACAGGAACGGCAAGCGCAGCAGTCCGACGCCAAACCCGACTGCCAGCTCGTCCACGCTTATCCCGACACCCAGAAACACGATCGACCATCCGCGCGCTGACTCGAGGAGTCGCAGATTTCTTTCAGCGCCTTCCTCAGCGTCTCCAGACCGAAGCATGAGGATGCCTATGCCCGCCAGAATCGCAGCCGCCAGGTAGTTGGCCCAACCGCCCAGGGCGGCGCCGATTCCGGCGCCCGCGATGAACCCGACCACCGGCATGCCGGCCTCGAACGCGGTAAGGATCAGGCTGGTTCGCAACCGCTCCCGTTTGGCGATCCCAGCCGCACCGAGTGCAGTGCCTAGCACGAAGGTGTCAATCGTCAAAGGCAGGATCAGGCCGGCGATCGTGAGGATCCGGAGCACTCCGGAGAAAGTTAGCGCGTGTGGTGGCGGGCGATCGCCTCCTTGAGCGTCTCGACCACGCGACTCAGGTGCTCCCTCATGGCGACCTCGCTGCGGTCGGGATCGCGGGCAGCCAGCGCTTCGACGATCTCGGCGTGCTCGCGCAGCGAGCGGTCGGGCCGGCCGGGCTGGAGGATCGTGCGGTACTGGAACCTGATGCTCTGCGATTTGAGGTTGGCCACGAGCGTCGATGCCACCGCCTGGTCGGCGATAGCCCAGATCATCTCGTGGAAACGGGAGTTGAGCTCCGAATAGCCCAGCGGATCGCCGGCCTCGACGCGCGCGGTCATCTCTTCGAGCATCTGGCGAAGTTTCCGCACATGGCTTGGAGTGACCCTCGCCGCCGCGTGCCTGGCCAGCATCTGCTCGAGCGCCACGCGCACCTCTTCGATCTCGAGCGCCTCCCGGTCGGAGACCAGCCGCACGCGGGCCCCTCGGTTGGGTTGGCGCTCCACCAGGCCTTCCTGGTCCAGCCTGACCAGCGCGGCCCGGATCGCCGTGCGGCCGGCACCGAAGGTGCGGGCGAGGTCTGCTTCGACGAGCCTCTCGTTGGGCTGGAAGCGGCCGTCGACGATCGCCTCACGGAGCCTCAGATATGCGCTCGACCCGCCCCGCGCCTCTTTTTCGGCTGCGGGTAGGGACACTTCGGTGACTGCTGACGACGTGGTTGCCATGCTTCGACCTTCCTTGCCGGTAAGAATATGCGGCAGTCAAGCCGGATTGTGCATAGAATTGTCGACAATCGATTGTCCAGCTCAGTCTCTTAGCGAGGAGCGAAGGTGAACAAGACTAAACCAGGCGTGCGTCACCACTTGAACCGACTCGGCCTGATCTGCAGTGTCGCCCTTGTGCTGCTGGCCGCGTGCGGCGGGACCACCTCGAGCGGCGGCGGACTGGGCTCAGGCCCACTGCTCGTCGGCGTCCTTGCGCCCTTCTCGGGTGCCGACGCCAGCTTTGGTCCTCGGTACCTCGCCGGCTGCTATGCGGCCGCGCTGTCGATCAATGGCGCCGGTGGCATCGGCGGTCGCCAGGTGAGCTGCCAGTCGTTCGACACGAAAGGCGAGCCGGCCGACGCAGTGCCGGCCGCGAACTCGATGATCGCCGGCAACTCGAACCTCATGGGAGTGGTCGGCTGCACCTCCGATGAGGCGTCCACAGTCGTCCCGATCCTCGACCGCTCCCACATTCCCATGACCTGCATGACCGGCCAGTCCGAGTTCAACAAGACGAGCTTCAAGTATTTCCACCGGCTCGTCCCGCCGGACTCATTCGACGCATACGCGATGATCGGCAGTGCCCTCTTCGGCCCGGGCCACGCCCCGTACACGAACGTCGCGCTGGTGTTCGGTGACGACATTGGCTCGCAGACGTTCGTCGGCCCCGCCGTCGCCGCGCTGACGAAGCTGGGTGTGAAGATCGCCATCAACCAGGCCATTAAGCTGGGCGCCTCGTCGTACCGGACCGAGGTCGCCAAGATGCTGCTTACGAAACCTGACGTCATCCTCACTGAAACCATCGGCTCCGCCGGTACATACATGAGCGAAGTCAAGCAGCAGAACGGCGGCCACGTGATCCCGTTCATCGGCACGTCCGCCACCATCGACCCGGTTTGGTTCAAGCAGGTGAGCACCGCCATCGGCCTCACCGACTTTCTCGCCAACTACCAGGCGGTGGATCTAAAGCTGACATTGTCCGGATCCGGCTACGACGAGTTCAAGACCCAGTTGACTGCCGCTGACGCGAAGTTCTCGGGCTCGAATGCGCTCACCTACCAGGGCAAGAGCCCAACCGTCCACCTGTACGACGGGATCATCCTGACCGCGCTAGCGATGGTGGCGGCCAAGAGCGCCGACCCGACCGTGTACAACCCCAAGATTTTCGATATCGCCAACGGGGTCGCCGGGGCCACTGTGGTCAGTACTTTCAAGGATGGCGTCGCGGCGCTCAACGCCGGCCAGTCGATCCGGTACGTCGGCGCAGCCGGCGAGAACAATTTCAACCAGTGGAACAACTCCCAGCAGGGCTACAACCTGGTCACGATGGACAAGAGCGGCAACGAGGTCGTCCTCGGTTCGCTGTCCGAGTCGCAGACCCAGCAGATCATCGTCGCGGGCGGCAGCGCATAGCCCCACCACTTAGCAACAGGAGCCAAGCGCCGTGGAACTTTATGTAGCGGCGCTTGGCTTCGGCTTGATCAGCGTCTCCGTGATCGCGATCGCCGCAGTCGGCTTCACCATGCAGTTCGGGATCACAAACATGATCAACCTCGCTTACGGCGAGGTCATGATCGTTTGCGCCTACGTTGCCTTCTATGTGAACCGGGCCGGCGTCAATGTCTGGGCCGCCATGATCGCCGCCGCCCTGGCCGGCGCGGTGCTGTCCTTCTTGTTGAACCGATTCCTGTACGCGCCCTTCCAGCGCAAGGGAACGAACCTCATCGGGATGGTGATCATCTCCCTGGCGGCCTCTCTGATTCTCGCCAACATCCTGCTGCCGATCGTCGGTTACGACACGTCTTCGTACCAGGTTGACCAGGGCCCGCTCCTGCGCTGGAACGGCCTGGTGCTGACGGCTGCCCAGATCGCGATCATCGTGGTCGCCGTGCTCCTGATGCTGGCCATCCACGGCTTGCTCAGGTACACACGACTAGGGAAGGCGATGCGGGCCACCGCGGCCAACCCAATCCTGGCCCGCAACTGCGGCATTCCGACCCAACGTGTGATTGATATGGTCTGGCTCCTCACCGGGGCCCTGTGCGGCGTGGCGGGCGTGGTCGCCGGTATGAACTCGGAGAATTTTGCAGTCTCCAGCGGCGCCGCCTACCTGATCACAATCATTGCGGCCGCGGTGCTGGGAGGAGCGGGCCAGCCATACGGCGCGATGATCGGGGCCCTCATCATCGGCATCGTGACCGAGCTGAGCGCCGCTGCGATCGCCCCCGAGTACAAGGAGGTCGTGGCCTTCACGATCCTCGTCCTGGTGATGGTGCTGCGCCCGCAGGGGTTGCTGGCGAAGCGGGGCGCCCTGGCGGCGGCCGGATGAACAGCTACTACGCTGCCACGCTCGCCGTCTACGCCGCCGTCGACATCATCGCCTGCATTGCGCTCAATCTCCAGTTCGGGGTCTCGGGCATCGTCAACTTCAGCTTCATCGTGTTTCAGTCGATCGGCGCGTACACCGCCGCGGTCCTTTCGATGCCGCCCGATACCGCCAACGGCGCTTACCAGGTCTATATCGGCGGGTTCCAACTTCCGTTCCCGATCCCGTGGATCGGCGGAGCGATTGCCGGCGGCCTTCTCGCGATCCCGGTCGGCCTGGTCGTCCTCAGGAAGCTGAGGAGCGACTACCAGGCCATCTCCCTGCTCGTCCTCTCGGTAATCGCGAATTCCGTGATCATGAATGCTCGGACGTTCCTGAACGGTGCAGCCGGAATCGCGCAGGTGCCAGGGCCGTTTTCCGACCAGGTCGACCCGCTCAGTCAGACCTACCAGCTCCTGTACGTCGGGTTGACCATTCCGTGCGTGCTGCTGGTGTGGCTGGTGGCCTCGAGGATCGTCAACTCGCCCTTCGGCCGCAGCCTGCGGGCGATGCGCGAGCACGAGGTGGCGGCCACCGCTATTGGCAAGAACCCTGTCCAGCTCAAGATGACGATCTTCATCGTCGGCGGTGTCATCGCCGGGCTCTCCGGTGCGATCCTGGTGGGCTACATCGCGGTGTGGGCGCCGTCAGAGTGGCTTTACCCCGAGACGATCATCCTTTTCGCCGCAGTCATCGTCGGCGGGCGCGGCAACAATGTAGGCGCGATGCTGGGTGCGCTCCTCGTGCCCGTGGGTTTCTTCGAAGTGACCCGCCTGATACCCGCGACAATCGGCGGCTGGGTGCCTCCGCCAAACCTGATCCCGGCCATGGAATGGGTGGCGATCGGCCTGCTCATCATCGGGTTCCTGTGGTTCAGACCCGAAGGCGTGAGGCCGGAGCCGAGGCGCGTCTTCGGAGGAGCACCGGTGCCTGAGGATCTGGTAAGTGCCGGCAGCTCTTAACCCTTCGCTGCTGGTGGCGGAAGGCGTGCACAGGCACTTCGAAGGCATGCATGCCGTCGACGGGGTGTCCATCGAGGTGCCGACCGGAAAGATCACAGGCCTGATCGGACCGAATGGCGCCGGCAAGTCGACGTTTCTCGCGGTGCTGGCGGGGACCCTGCCCGCCTCCGAAGGGACCATCGTCTATGACGGCCAGGACATCACCCGGATGCCCGCGTACGCGCGGGCCCGACGCGGCCTCGTGCGCACCTTCCAGCTGCCCTCAGAGTTCGCTCGGCTCACGGTTCTCGAGAACCTGCTCGTGGCCGCTCCGAAAAATCGTGGTGACTCGTTGTGGGGTGCGTTGAGGGGCAAGGGTTACTGGATGGTCGATGAGCAGCCTTTGATCGACCAGGCGCGCGGTCTCCTCAAGCGGTTCGGTATGACCGCGAAGGAGTCGGACTACGCAGGCACCATGAGCGGCGGCCAGAAGCGGCTGATCGAGATCATGCGCGCGCTGATGTTGAAGCCCAGGGTCCTGTTGCTCGACGAGCCGATGTCCGGCGTTCACCCATCGATCGTCGAGGAGATCCATCACTACCTCCAGGAGCTGCGTCGGGAAGGCTTGACGATTCTGATGGTCGAGCACGAGCTGCACCTGGTGGAGCGCCTGTGCGATTCGGTGGTCGTCATGGCGCAGGGAAAGGTGATCGGCAGCGGGACCATGGCCACATTGAGACAGCAGAAAGAGATTGTTGACGCTTACCTCGTTGGATAAGCAATCGCCGCCGGCCGACCGGCCGGCGCCGATCCTTCGAGCCGAAGGGATCACCTCTGGCTACGGCGGCGTGCCCGTCGTACGCGGCGTCAGCATCTCGATGGGCAAGGGCGAGATCGTCGCGGTCATCGGACCGAATGGCGCGGGCAAGAGCACGCTGCTCAAGACCCTCGTCGGCATCCTTCGGTCGAGCAGCGGAAGGATTCTGCTCGGCGCCGATGACGTCACCGGCCATCCACCAGAAGACCTGGCCAAGCGCGGCGTCGGTTACGTGCCGCAGGTGCAGGACATCTTCGAGCCCCTCTCGGTCAGGGAGAACCTTGAGATGGGTGGTTACCTGCTCAAGGACTCAGCGATCGAAGGGCGGATAAAAGAGGTCTGCGACGTCTTTCCGCTGCTGGCGCCAATGATGCGGCGGCGTGCCGACAAGCTGAGCGGCGGCGAACGAAAGATGCTCGCCATCGGCCGCGTGCTGATGCTCGATCCCAGAGTCCTCATCCTCGACGAGCCGACCGCCAACCTCGCGCCCATCCTCGCGGACGCCGTCCTTAGCGAGCAGGTGCGCCGGCTGGCTGATGCGGGCAAGGCTGTGCTGCTGGTCGAGCAGAGGGCCCGCGCCGCCATGCAGATCGCGGACTGGACAGTCGTTCTCGTTTCCGGGCAGACCCGCTTGGAGGGCCGCCCCAAAGATCTCCTCGAACGCTCTGACTTCGAGGCCCTTTTTCTAGGAGCCGGACCCCCGGTTCAGGAGGATTGACCGCATGCGTCTTTTGATGTTCCAGCACTTAGGCGGCCGCAGGCTTGGAGTCCTGACCGGCGGTCGATCCGAAATCGTCATCGATCTCACGGAGCTCGCCGCCGCCACCGGCTCCACGCCGCCGCCGGCGGACATCATGGCGCTGATCGATGCCGGCGATGCGGGCCTGGCATCGGTCAAGCAGCTGGTCGCGAAGCTGAAGCCGTCAGCTGTCGCTCCGATCACGCATCCGCTCGCCGACGTCAGGCTGCTCGCGCCTCTCGACCCGCCGAGGGGAAACGTGATCGCCATCGGACGCAATTACGCCAAGCACGCCGCGGAGACGGCCGCCAAGGGCGAGAAGCCAAAGCCGCCGACGGTTTTTTCCAAAGCGATTACCTCCATCACAGGACCGTATGACGACATTCCCATCGACTCCGGAGTCAGCGCGGAGATCGATTGGGAGGTCGAGCTCGGAGTGGTCATCGGCAAGGCCGGCGTCAACATCACCAAGGAGGACGCGCTCGAGCACGTCTTCGGCTACACGGTGATCAACGACGTCACAGCTCGCGACATTCAGAGCGACTGGGGCGGCCAGTATTTCAAGGGCAAGAGCCTCGACGCGTCGTGTCCGAGCGGGCCCTGGGTGGTCACGCCAGACGAAGTTGAGGATCCCCAGGCGTTGAGCCTGCGCCTCACCGTCAACGGGACCGTCAAGCAGGACGGGACCACCTCCGAGATGATCCACCCGGTGGACTCCATCATCTCGTGGGTCTCGGTCGGCATGACGCTCCTGCCGGGGATGATGATCGCGACGGGTACCCCTGACGGGGTCGGCTTCGCGCGCAAGCCGCCGGAGTTCATCCACGTCGGGGACGTGGTCGAGGCCGAGGTTGAGGGCATCGGCACCCTGCGAAACAAGTTCGTGGCGGCCCGGAACCCGCGAAGAATCGATTAACGGCTAAGAGGGAACCCCGGCCAACCCTGCCGCGCCAGTGCCGGTGTCCTGAAGTAGAGCTCGAGACGCGCCGGCCCGCGTCCTTTCGTCCAGGAGCTTGACCAGCCGGTAGACGACGCTCAACGAGGGCACCGGGACTCCAGCGCCGCCGGCGAGCTCGACCACGGCGCCCACCAGGGCGTCGACCTCGAGAGGACGGCCCGCTTCCAGGTCCTGCAGCATCGAGGTCTTGTGCTGGCCGGTCGCGGCCGCGCCGGTCATCCGCTTTTCGATGGTCAGCGGCACCTCGACACCCAGCGCCGTCGCCACTGCGTCCACCTCCTCCATCAACGTCCGGACGAGGTCGCGCGTGATCGGTGAGGTCACCATGTCCGCGAGCGACGCACGGGTCAGGGCGCTGACCGGGTTGAGGGTCGCGTTGCCGAGAAGCTTCAGCCAGATCTCGTTTCGTATCCGCAATTGCACCGGGGCTTTCAGGCCGGCCTTGACCAGCATCGAGGAGATCGCCTGGACCCGCTCGCTCTTCGAGCCGTCGGGCTCGCCCAGGGTGAAACGGTTGCCTTCGAGGTGCTCGATCACGCCCGGCTCGACCACCTGGGCAGCCGGGTAAGCGATGCACCCGACCACCTTGCCGTACGGGATGCTTCGCGCGATGACCCCGCCCGGATCGACCGCTTCCAGGTGGCGGTCCTCGAAGTACCACCAGGGAATTCCGTTCTGCGCTCCGACGATGCACGCGCCGTCGGCGAGGTTCGCCCCAATCGTATCCGCCACGGCAGGAATCGAATGGGCCTTCAACGTTAGGAACACGACCTCCGCGCCGTTGATCGCTCTCATGTCGTCGGTGCACTCGGGCCGGGCCGTGAACTCCTTGCCAGCGCTTCGCACACTGACGCCGTGGCTCCGCATCGCAGCGAGATGCGGCCCGCGTGCGATCAGGATCACGTCTTCGCCGCTGCGAGAGAGGTAGGCGCCAAGCAGGCCACCTATCGCTCCCGCTCCCACGATGGCCACGTTCACGGCGTCATTTCGGATTGAAAGCTGCGGCGACCGCACGGCGCTGGATCTTTCCCGTCGCGGTTGTGGGGATCTTGTCGACGATATAGAGCTTGCGGGGCACCTTGTAATCGGCCAGGCGCTCGCGCGCGAAAGCGATCAGCTCCTTCTCCGGCACCGGCTCCTTGAGCACCACGGCGGCGACCACCTCCTCGCCCCAGGCCGGGTGTGGCGAGCCGAACGCGACGGCCTCAACGACGGCAGGGTGCTGCTTGAGGACGTCATCGATCTCACGTGGCGCAATCTTTTCACCGCCGCGGTTGATCATCTCCTTGAGCCGCCCGATCAGCGAGAGGTAGCCGTCGGCGTCCATCGTGCCCTGGTCGCCGGTGCGAAACCAGCCGTCGACGAATGACGTGGCGTTGGCTTCCGGGTTGTTCGAGTAGCCGTCGATTACGTTTGGGCCCCGGATCACGACTTCTCCAACACTGCCTTCGGGGAGCAGCTCCCCGGCGTCGGTCATGATGCCGATCCGCACCCCCGTCCCTTTACCCACCGTTCCCGGCCGTCGAGGCGCCGGCGGCAGCGGGTTGGACGCCATCTGGTGTGAGGCCTCGGTCATGCCGTAGGCCTCCACCACCGGCGCCCCGAACCTCGATTCGAGTTGGGCCATGGTCTCGGGCGAGAGGGCGGAGGAGCTCGAGCGGATGAACCGCAGCCCGTCGGCGCCGAGCGGCCTCTCACCGCGGTTGCGCATGAGCAACATCTGATGCATCGTCGGGACCGCCGAGTACCAGGTTGCGTGGTGGTCGTGGAGAGCCGGCCAGAATGTCATAGGGTCGAACTTCGGTGGCACGACGACGAGACCGCCGGAGCGGAAGGTGGCCATCGTCGAGGCCATGAGGCCATGGATGTGGAACAGCGGCATGACGCACAGGGCAACGTCGTTTGGCTCCAGGATGTACGTGGACGCGATGTTCCCGGCCGACGCGACAAGGTTGCGGTGCCGGAGGGGTACCAGCTTGGGGCGGCTGGTGGTGCCGCTGGTATGCAGGACCAGCGCCACGTCGTCGTCCCCAGGTGGGCAGGCGGTCCTGGATCGGTCGCGCGGCGCATCGCTCTCCATGGCCAGCCCGCCATGGCTGTCCATCTGAGCTTCCACGAGGATGACAGCCGAGGGCATCGCGCGGCGCGCGGCTTCGCCCTGGCCGGGTGGGACGACGAGAACACGCGCGGCGGTGTCCTGCAGGTAGAAGCGGAACTCGTCCTCTTTATATGCGGCGTTCAGCGGAGCGGCTGTGCCCACAGTGGCAGCCGCCAGAAACAGCACTATCGCCTCGGCGCTGTTTGGGAGCACCAGCGCCACCCTGTCGTCGCGGCCCACGCCGAGCTGGGCCAGGTGGTCGGCGGCGGCGGCGACCTGCTCGCGAAGCTCGCGATAGGTCAGGCGTACCCCCGCCGGGACGGCGATGGCGGGGTCGGACGCCGCCCCGTGTTGCAGCACGTCGAGCAGGGTTTGGCCGGCCATCGTCCCAATCCTACGGTTCGGTCACGTACAACCCTTTCCTGAGCTGCCTTAGATCCAGCCGCGCCGCCTGAAGTAATAGAGCTGAATCAGCACTGAGGCCACCATCGTGCCGACTCCGATGAAGAAGGCCATCGTCGGAGTCTCGAGCTGAGAAGTGAGAAACAGGTAGTTCATGCCGTAGAAACCGGTGAGGAACGAGATCGGCAAGAAGATGCTCGCGATGACCGTGAGGGCCTTCATGGTGTTGTTCAATCGGTTGGAGACGGTGGACAGGTAAACGTCCATGGCGCCGGTGAGCAGGTCGCGCAGGGAATCGACTGTCTCGTATTGACGGATCAGGTGGTCGTGGACGTCGCGCCAATAGAGCGTCAGCTCGTCGCCATGGATGTCCATCGAATGGGTGATCAGGCGCTGGAAGAGGTCCCGCTGAGCGCCAATGAACTTGCGCAGCTCGATCACCTGGTGCTTGAGCTTGTAGATGTCGGCCAGGAGCTCCGGCGTTGCCTTGTCCAGGATCTCGTCCTCGAGGCTGTCGATGCGATCGTCCAGGGTTTCGAGCAGCGGGAAGAGCGAATCGACAAGCTGGTCGATCACTAGGTACTGGAGAAAGCCGGGGTTGCCCTTGGTCAGCTCGGGGCTGAGCTTGATCCTGGCTGCCAGCTGGACCAGAAGCTCCGCGGGCTCGTCGTGAACGGTGACCAGGTAGTTCTTGGACACGAACATGTGGTGCTCATGGAAAGTGATTTCCTGTCCCGCCGTGAGCATCGCGGTGAAGATCACGATGAACGTGTACCCGTGGTACTCCTCGAGCTTGGGTCGCTGGTCCTGGTGCTTGATGTCCTCGATGGTCAGGTGGTGGAAGCCGAAGACCTTTTCCAGCAGCTCGAGGTCATTGTCGTCGGGACCCTGGATGTCAAGCCAGAACCCGTCCTCTTGGCAAACCATGAGCCGGGCAGCGATCGCCTTGTCGGTCGGCTCGTCGAGCGAGGCGCCCTTGGTCGTTATGAGCGTGCGCACGTGGGCCCTACTGTAGCGTTGACGCCATGAGCAGCCTCCTCGAGCCGCCATGCCCGCCCCGCCGGTGAGCCGGTTTCGCACCTGGTGACCACCGTGATGGCGCGGCTCTCGAAGCCGTCGATGGATTGGCTCCTGGTGTTCGTGCCAGTTTCGATAGTCGCCGACCTGCTGGGTCACCCCGTATTCGTCTTCATCACTGCGGGCCTCGCCATCGTCCCGCTGGCCGGCCTTATCGGGCGCTCGACCGAGCAGATCGCGAATCGGGTCGGCCCTCGCCTGGGCGGCCTTTTGAACGCCACGTTTGGAAACATCACCGAGCTGATCGTGAGTGTGCTGTTGATCAATGCCAACAACTTTTTCATCGTCAAGGCTTCTCTGATCGGATCGATCCTTGGCAACCTGCTGCTGGTGCTGGGGATCTCTTTCATGGTTGGCGGCTTTCGCCACAAAGAGCAGCATTTCAACCCACGCGCCGCCGGCGTTCACTCGGCTTCGTTGCTGCTCGCCGTCGCGGGTCTGCTGATGCCCGCCCTTTTGGTTCTCACGACACCAAGCGTTGGCTTCGTGCAGAAAGAGGTGGTCAGCGGAATCGTGGCGATAGTCCTCATCGTGCTGTACATCGCTGCGCTGGTCTTCACTGAGATCACGCACGCGCATCTCTTCCAGAGCAAAGACCCCGAGGAAGGGGAGGCTTTGTGGTCGATGCGCACATCGGTCATCGTCCTGGTGGTCGCAGCGCTGCTGGTCGGGTTGGAGTCGGAGCTGCTGGTCGGATCGCTGACCCCCGCGATCCACGCGCTGAGCCTGCCCCCGCTATTCGTCGGCCTCATCGTGATCCCGATCATCGGCAATGCAGCGGAGCACTCGTCAGCAGTTTTCTTTGCGATCAAGAACCGGCTCGACGTCACGCTCGAGATCGCGGTCGGCTCATCGACCCAGGTCGCGATGTTCGTCGCCCCGATACTCGTTTTCGTCAGCCTCGCCCTTGGGCATCCGATGGACTTCGTCTTCACCGCGTTCGAGATCGCTGTGGTGTCTGTGGGCACGCTCATCGTCGCCCTGATCGCGCTGGAAGGGCGCACCAACTGGCTGTCGGGCATGCAGCTGGTCGGCGCCTACATCGTTATTGCCGCAGCCGGCTTCTTCATCAAGTCAACGACGTAATGAGAGGGAACCCGGATGGTTCCCCTCATCGGCGGGCGCTTCGCGCGCGCCTGCTCTCCCTCCGGTATAAGGTTCGGACTTGTCTTAGACGATTGGCTCCCGGCCACAGATGGCGGGACTTAAGACAAAGTCATGGCCGGGGGAACCCCGGCCAACCCTGCCACGCTAGCGCCAGATTAATTGCGGCCGAGTCGGGTTTTACTCGCGCTCCTGCGACGCTCGCGGAGACCGAGTCCGGCTTCGGCGGGTTACTGGCGCTCCTGGCGGGTCTGGCACGCGACGCAGCGAGTGGCCTCGGGCAGGAACTTCAGCCGCTCGGCTGAGATCTTCTGGCCGCAGTCCTCGCAAACGCCGTACTCGCCTGTGGCCCGGCGGCTCTTGGCGTGCTCGGCCTGCTGGCGATTCTCATCGAGGAGGCGCTGGACGCTTTCGGTCGTCGCCCGGTCGCTCAGAACCTGTGCGAAGTCGGACTCCCCAAAACCCTTGCTCATCCGCCCAGCCTAGACCTCTGAGGGCACGAAATCCACCCCCTTAGTTAGGTGCGGATGTCGGTGCTCGCTACCTCGCCCTCGTCGTCCCAGCCGTGCCAGCCGTGTGGTTCGATCCAGGCGCTGACGCGCTTGGCGTTCCGGTTGGAAAACGGCTTGCCGGTGTACCGGAGACAGAGCCGGTCGATGTCAGCCAGGTCGACATCGTCGGCAAACCTGACCACCGCTCCGTACAGGCTGACGTGTCGATACCAATCGTCTGTCTTAGGGGGGACGTCCCCCCTCAGGGCATCGGGCCTGGCGGAGCCAGCACCCGATGCACCCCCCTGCTTAGGGGGGCCGTCCCCCGTCGGGGCATCGGGCCTGGCGGAGCCAGCTCCCGATGCACCCCCGCCGAGCGCGGTCAGGCTGGCCTTGGGGTTGGCTCGCAACCAGCGCAGCCGGCTGCGGCTTTCGTGCATATTGACGAGAATCAGGCCGTCATCCCAGTCATACCAGGTGGCCACGGTCATCGGGTAGCCGTCAGGCCGGACGCAGGCGATGACGGCTGGGTTGGGCCGCTTCAGGAAACCGACTACGGCCGGCGGCAGCTCGAGCAAGGTTCAAAGTCTGACACCGGCCCACAGCCGGCATGCGTTACGGTCGTCTCATGAGGGTGCAAGCCAATGGGCTAAAGCTCGACACCGTCCTGGACGAGTCCATCGATTGGCGCTACAAGTCTTTCCCAGCGGACCCTCCTACCACGATCCGCGACGTGCGCTCCCGCGGCTGGAACGTCCTCGGACGTGACTTCCTCCCTCCCGTGATGGTGTTGAAGGATTCGGCGCTGCGCCACAACAGCAAGCTCGTGGCCGCCTACTGCAAGCGACACGACTTCCTCCTCGCACCCCACGGCAAGACCACGATGGCGCCGCAGCTCCTCAAGCTCCAGCTTGACGACGGCGCGTGGGCGGTGACGGCGGCCACGATGAGCCAGGTGCGGGTCTGGCGGGCGATGGGCGTGGAGCGCGTGATCCTTGCCAACGAGCTCGTCGAACCGGCCGCCATCCGCTGGGTGGCACGCGAGCTGGATGCCGATCCCCGCTTCGACTTCTACTGCCTCGTCGACTCGATCGCCGCCGTACGCCTCATGGATGCCGCCCTGAACGAAGCCAAGCTCGGCGGGCGCCTCCAGGTCCTCCTCGAGGTCGGCCCGCAGGGCGGCAGGACGGGATGCCGAACCCACGCTGAGGCGTTCGAAGTGGCGCGCGCGCTTGCGGGATCGCAACATCTTGCGTTGGCAGGCGTCGAAGCCTTCGAGGGAGTGATCGACGCACCCAACCTGACCGCCACACTCCATGCCGTCGACGACTTCCTCCAGGACATGCGCACGCTGGTCCAGGAGCTGGACGACGCCGACCTCTTCGGGCAAGCGCCCGCAGTGATGGTCACCGCTGGTGGCAGCGCCTTTCCGGACCGCGCCGTGGCGTGCCTTGGTGGCGAATGGAGCCTCAGCCGGCCGGTGCGCCTGGTGCTGCGAAGCGGATGCTACCTGACCCACGACGCCGTTCACTACAAGCAGCTGTCGCCATTCGGCGGGCGCCTCCCCGAGACCGGCCGGCTCGTGGAAGCGCTCGAGGTTTGGGGGGCTGTTCTTTCGGTGCCCGAGCCTGGGCTCGCCATTCTGGGTTTTGGAAAGCGCGACGTGCCTCACGATCTGGAGCTTCCAGTGCCGCGCCTGGTCAAGACGCCGGGCCCGCAGCCGCCGATCCCTCTTCGGGCCGAGGCTTCCATCACAAAGGTGATGGATCAGCACGCCTTCCTGAAAGTGAGTGCCGAGGCGAATCTGAAGGTGGGGGACCTCGTCGGGTGTGGCATCTCGCACCCCTGCACCGCCTTCGACAAGTGGCGGCTCATCCCTGTCGTCGACGACGGCTATGTGGTGATCGACGCCATCCTCACATACTTCTAGATGTTGAAGCTGCATGAGCTGCGGGGCGTGCTGCCCGCACTGGTGACACCGCTGACCCGGGATGGCGCAGTCGACGAGCCTGCGATCCAGCGCCTGGTTGAGCACATGCTCGCCGGTGGCGTCCACGGCCTGCTCGCGCTCGGCTCGACCGGTGAGGTCGCGTCGCTCGACCACGCCGCACGCCGCCAGGTGCTCGCCGCAGTCGTCAAGGCGGCCGCCGGCCGTGTGCCCGTGCTTTGCGGGATCGCGCAAAGCCGGTTTGCCGATGCGACGGCGGACGTGATCGCCGCCGCAGAGCTCGGCGCGGACGCCGTGTTGGTCGCTCCTCCTTATTACTATCCGATCGACCAGCCGACGGTCCTGAGCTTCTATCGGGCGCTCGCTACGAAGAGCCCTCTGCCGATCCTGGTCTACAACATTCCCCAAAACACAAAGGTTGTGGCCAATCCGGCGACTGTGGCTGCGCTCGCGCGCGAGGGCACGGTGGTGGGGATCAAGGATTCGAGCCGCGACTTCGAATATTTCGAGTCCGTCTGCGTGGCGACGCGAGGGCTGCCGGACTTCCGAATCTTCACGGGCAGCGACACGATGCTGCTGGCCTCGCTGGCAATGGGTGGCGCAGGCACCATCTGCGGCGGCGCGAATATCGCCCCGGGTTGGGTGGTCAGGATCTTCGACGATTTCGAGCGTGGCGATTTGAAGGCGGCTCGAACGCACCAGGACTCGCTGCTCGAGCTCGTGCTGGCGGTTCGTCCCGGAGTGTTTCCGTCGGCGATCAAGGCAGCGCTGCACCTCCAGGGTTTGTGCGAACCGTGGCTCGCCCCACCGGTCGCGCCTTTAGGCGAGGCCCCACTGAGCGTCCTTCGGCGGCAGCTGGATCACTGGGGATTGCTGGCGCGCGCCGACGCGGCGCAACCCCGGCTCCGTTGACGGGACCCACTCTCGCCAAGGGACGACCCTGGCGGGTTGCTGGGCCATACGTCGAGGCGTGCAATTGCGACGCGATCTGCCCCTGCCGCAGCGTTGGCGGTCGGGAGGGAAAGCGGGCCACCTACCAGCTGTGCCAGTTCGCTATCGCATGGACGGTCAGAGACGGGCATTTTTCGAACGTCGATCTGTCAGACCAGGGCGTGGTCATGGCCGGCTACTGGGATGAGGACGAGGCCGGCGCTCCTTGGCGCGTAGTTCTGTATGTCGACGCCAAGGCCAGCGACGAGCAGTCGGCCGCACTCGCTGATATCTTCCTCGGCCGGGCCGGCGGCACTCCGTCGAGCAACTACGCCGGCGCGATCCGCGACGTGCTCGCCATACGCCGCGCGCGGATCGAGATCGATCACAAACGTGGCAGCCAGAAGATTCGCGTCGGTGACGCGATCGAGGTCCGGGCACGCGCGCCCTTTCCTTCTGCCGAGACAGTGGCTTGCGGAGTTCCGGGACTGGACAGGCCGGGCGTGGAGCTGGTTCACGAGGTGATGAAGGTCACGGATCCGTTCCTTGACTTTGAATTTCACGGCCGGTGTGGATTCGCGACCGACTTCGACTACTCGGGAAGCTGACAGCGAACTAATGTCAGGCGTTATGGGGAAGGCCTCGGAGGTCGCCATCATCGGCGCGGGCATCCATGGCGCGAGTGCGGCATTTCACCTCGCCTCGAGGGGCGTGAAGCCTGCCGTTTTTGAGCAAGTAGCCCCTGCAGGCGGACCGACAGGTCGCTCGTCCGCCATCTGCAGGGCCTACTACACGAATCCCTATCTCGCGCGGGTCGCGTATGCAAGCCTCGAGATGTTCCGGTCCTTTGCGGACCTCACGGGTGGCAGGAATTGCGGCTATCACCAGACCGGCGCCGTCTACCTGCACCCCGACGCCGACGCGACAGCTCTGCACGAAGCGGCGAGCTACATGAACTCGATCGGGACTCGTATCGAGATGCTCAGCCCCAAAGACCTGCGGCGAGAGTTCCCGTTGTTCAATGCCGACGACGTCGGCGTTGCGGCCTGGGAACCTGGTGCCGGATACGCAGACCCGGTGGCCACCACAGTCGGGCTGCTGTCGAGAGCATGCGAGGTTGGAGCGACGCAACGCCTGTACACGCGAGTCGCGGGACTCAAGGCGCGCGCGGGTGGCGGCGCACGGCTGTCCCTTGAAAGCGGCGAAACCACCGAGTGCGAGCGATTGCTCATCGCGGCCGGCCCGTGGACGAGGTCGCTCGTGGCGCAGCTCGGGGTCGAGCTTCCGCTGACTGTTGAGCGTCACTACGTGGCCACCATCCGCTGGCACGACGCACGCGAGATGAGATTTGCGCACGCCGACATCGTGGGCGGGTATTACTGCAAGCCTGAAGGCGAGGATCTCTACTGCATCGGTCCGCTGACTCCGGAACCGGAGGTCGATCCGGGCGAACCGGTGCGCGGCCTCGACACAGAGGAATCCCACGCTCTTGCGCGTCTCGCCACCAAACGCATCCCCCGCTTGAAGGAGGCCGTGTCGACGGGGGGCTGGGCGAGCCTGTACGACGTGAGCCCGGACTGGATGCCGGTGATCGGGGAGATAGCGCCGGGCGTCTTCGTTGACGCGGGCACCAGCGGCCACGGCTTCAAGCTGGGCCCCGCCCTTGGCGCGGACGTGGCCGCCCTGGTGATGGGCAAAGAGGTGGACGCGGGGATCCGCGACTTCACTCCGGCCCGCTTCACCGCGGGCCACACGTTATCGGCCGGCTACGGGAGCGCAAAGATCCTCGGCTAGACAGGCACGCACACCTCCCCGCTTCCGCGGGGAGGCGCGCATCGGATTCAACGAGGGAGGCCATCAGGCTCCAGTCCTGTTAACCGCGTTCGACTAACCTCTCACGAGCGCATGAAAGTCCTCGGCCTGCAGCATGTCTCGTCGCCGTTCCCTATCGGAGGCCAGGCAGCTTTGCGCGCCTTCTACGGCGAGAGCCTGGGATTGCGCGAGCTCTCGACCCCTGCAGCCTTGAGTCATCTGGAGCTGGTTTGGTTCGCCGCCGGGAACGGCCTCGAGCTACATTTCTTTCGCGGTGAGACCGATCCCGCGGCGGCTCGACACTTCTGTCTCGAGGTGGAGGACTTGCACGAGATTCGGCAGCGTCTGCACGACGCGGGCCACAAGCCATACGACGACACTCCGATCCCCAACCGGCCGAGATTCTTCTGCCGCGACCCGGCCGGCAACCTGGTGGAGTTCACCCGTATCGAGGGGCCTTATCCGGCACAGCCGCTTTAGTGCCCCGCAGTCAGCGGACTGGCACGGTCATGGTGTTCGCCTCGGCGACCTGCTTTGGAACGCTGGCGATTCTCGCCAAGCTCGCGTATAGGGCGGGCCTTGGCGCCGAGCAGGCTCTCGCCTTCAGGTTCGTGCTGGCGGCGGTGGGCATGTTGGCGCTCGCCTACCTTCTCGGCCACAACCCGCTCCGCCTGGAAAGGAACCGCCTGCTGATCCTGTTTGTGATGGGCTTCGTCGGGTACTGCGCGCAGTCCTTCACGTACTTCCTGGCCTTGCGCACCCTTCCGGCCTCACTGGTGGTGCTCATCGCATACATCTATCCAAGCCTGGTTGTGGCGGCCGGCTGGTTGTTCCTCCGGCGCAAGGTTTCCGCCAGGCACGTGTTGGCGCTGGTCGCGAGCTTCGTCGGGCTGGTGTTGCTCGTCGGGGGCGGCGCGCGCTTCGAGCTTTCATGGGCGCTCGCGCTGGCCGTGGCTTCTCCTGTGATCTACACCGCGTACATTCTGGTCGGAGAGCGAGTGATGGACGGGGTGCCCGCGCTGCCGGCGAGTGCAGTGATCATCAGCGGCGCCGGCCTTGCGTTTGCGCTGCTTGCTGCGGTCAACAACGAGCTCACCCTGCCCCCGACCGCCGCCGGTTGGGCGGTGGCCATCGGGCTGGCGGTCGTGCCGACAATGCTGGCAATCTCGCTGTTTCTGGCCGGGCTCCCCAGGGTCGGTGCCGCCCGCGCCGCCCTTCTGAGCACCTGGGAGCCGGTGGTCACGGTCGGGCTGGCCGTCGTGCTGCTCGGAGATCGAATGTCGCCGATCCAGATCCTCGGGGCCGTTCTCGTGCTCGCGGCGGTGATCGTGGTCCAAGGGGCTCAGACGTGGAAACCGGTGGCGCACATCGACTGAGCGCGGGAAACATCCGGCAGCGTTAAGGCCACCGGAGCCCCGGCAACGGCGCGTAGGTTGTTACTGGGTCTGCGGTCTCAACGCGAGAGCCCGGCAGCCGTACCAGGGAGGCCTCCTCCGCTAACCCACTTAGCTCAAGATTGACTCGGATGATTTCCAATCTCATCGGGTCGGAGTGGCGCAGTCCTGACGTCGAAGGTTCCCTTCCGATATACAACCCGGCGACGGGCGAGGTGATCGGGCAGGTGCCGATGTCCGGCGCAAAAGAGGTGGACGAGGCTGTAAAGGCCGCCGCCGCCGCTTACCAGAGCTGGTCGCGCACGGCCCTCATGGAGCGGGTGCGCCTGATGTTCCGCTACAAGGCGCTGCTCGAGGAGCACTTCGAGGACCTGGCTTCCATCATCACGCGGCACCACGGGAAAACCCTCGAGGAGTCGCGCGGAGAAGTGCGCCGCGGCATCGAGGTGGTGGACTTCGCCTGTGGGGCGCCGACGCTGCTCCAGGGCCGCACCATGCGAGACGTCTCGGTCGGAGTCGACCAGGACCTCTACCGCTACCCGGTCGGAGTGTGCGCGGGCATCCCGCCCTTCAACTTCCCCGTGATGATCCCGCTGTGGATGTTCCCGCTCGCCGTCGTGGCCGGTAACACCTTCGTCCTCAAGCCGTCGGAACGCACTCCCCTCGGTGCGACTCGCCTGGCAGAGATCTTTGTGGAGGCAGGTTTCCCCGAGGGCGTGCTCAACGTCGTGCACGGGGGCAGCGAGGCGGTGAACGCACTTCTCGTGCACCCGGACGTCAACGCGATCTCGTTCGTTGGCTCAGCGCCGGTGGCGCGCCACGTCTACAAGACCGCCGCCGAGCACGGCAAGCGTGTACAGGCGCTTGGCGGGGCCAAGAACCACATCGTCGTCATGCCTGACGCAGACCCGGAGATCACGGTTCCCGCGATTCTGAACTCGGCTTTCGGCAACGCGGGGGAGCGCTGCCTTGCGGGCTCTGTGGCGGTGGCAGTGGGCCGGGCGGCCGAAGGCCTGCTTGGACCGCTCGCGGAGGCGGCCGCGAAGATGGTGGTCGGACCTGGAGACCAGCCAGGTGTGCAGGTTGGCCCGCTGATCCGCGCCGACCATCGCGATCGCGTCGCCGGCTGGGTGGACAAGGGCGTGGCCGAAGGGGCCGAGCTGCTCGTCGATGGCCGAGGCCAGATATCGAGGCAGGGCTTTTTCCTTGGCCCCACGATCCTCGACAACGTGACCTCGGACATGGCGGTAGGGCGGGAGGAGATCTTTGGCCCGGTGCTGTCGATCGCTCGCGCGGCCACGCTGGACGAAGCGATCGGTCAGGCCAACCGCATGGCCCTTGGCAACATGGCCACGATCTTTACGCAATCGGGGAAGGCGGCCAGGGAGTTCAGGGAGCGCGTCGAGGCGGGGATGACCGGCATCAACGTGCCGATCGCTCAGCCATTTGCCTTTTTTCCATTCAGCGGTTGGAAGGGCTCGTTCTACGGCGACCTCCACGTGCACGGCACGGACGGCATCGAGTTCTTCACGAGAAAGAAAGTGGTGGTAACGCGGTGGTAAGCCGCGGGCGCTAGCTCACCCCCTCCGGCCCCTTCGGGGCCACCTCCCCGGCAAGCGGGGAAGACCTAGACGAAGAGAGGCTCGGTCTTCGACCTCACAACGAGGGAATTCATTTCCGCGTCGTCGGGCCTCTTTTCGAATCGCTCTGCTGCGTCGAGCACTCGCGGCAAGAGGTCGACATCACCGACGGTGTTCAAGAAGACGCCGGGCCTTGCCAGCACCCACCAGACCGCCAGGTCGATGTCGCCCTGGTCCTCCAGCGGCTGGTACCAGGTAGTTCGTGTATGCGTCCGTCCGGCCCAGGGCCGCAGCGCTATCGACTTGATCGTCTGTACCGCCGTTCCGCGCTCCGCGCAAGCGGCGACGAGCGCCTCGAAGTTCTCCGCGTAATACGGCGACTGCATGGTCACGAAGTTGTAGGGCAGAAGCACGGAATCGAAGTCGAAGCGCGCGATGCTTCGGCGATGGTTCGCGGCGATCTGCGCGCCGTGGCCGGTGACTCCGATCCACCTGACGAGGCCCTCCTCGCGCGCCTCGACGGCGGCCTCGATCGCCCCGCCCGGGCTGAGGGCCGTATCCCACTCGATGGGATCGGCCAGGTTGTGCAGCTGCCAGAGGTCGACATGGTCGACCCCCAACCGGTCGAGCGACCGGTGCAGCTCCGCCCGCGCGTCCGCTGCCTTCCGCTCCCCAGTCTTGGTGGCGAGAAAGAACGAGTCTCGCGCGTTACGCAACCAGGGTTTGACGCGGAGCTCCGCATCGCCGTACGACGCGGCCACGTCGATGTGATTGATTCCGTGCGCCATCAGCACATCGAGCGTGCGGTCGGCCACCGCCTGGCTCACCGACGACAACGCGGCGGCGCCAAAGATCACGCGGCTGCTCTGATGATTTGTGCGCCCGAAGCTCGCGCGAGCGATGGCCATCGAGAAAAGCTTAAGGCCCGGCCGGGGACACTACCCGATCAAGCTGGCTCCTGAATGATCGGCCCGCGCCGGCCGGCAGCTCGCAGGCCTGGGAGAGCGGCAAGCGCGAACCCGAAGCCGACAGCGGCTGCGACGAAGAACGGGACTCCCAGCCCGAGCGCGAAGAGCGATCCACCGATCAGTGAACCGATCGCCATCGAGCCGCTCTGCGCTGTGCCGACAATCCCCTGCGCCTCGCCTCGCCGGTCGCGAACAGCCTCCATCAAGAACGAGTTCATGGCGGGCTCGGTGAACGCCCACAAGGCGGCCTCGACGACTCCGACCCCCATGACGGCCGGGATGATGTTGACGAACGGATAGATCACCGCCATCAGCGAGCCGAGGGCGACCGAGGTGAACGCGAGCCAGCGCCTGTCCCACCGGTCGGATGCCCAGCCGGCGAAGGGCGTGGCTGCGACAAGAGGCAGCGCGAACAAGCTGAAAGACAGTCCGATGACGAAGTCACTGGCGCCGATCTGGCGCATGTACAGGCTCCAGATCACGTCGTAGATCCCGATCAGCAGGCCGAACCCGATGGTCAGGGTGACGACGGCCCTGAGCGCGACGCCTACGCGTGTGGACCCTTTGAAGACCCGAGCAATGCTCACATCCGCGCGCGGCCGGCGCACGGAGCGGGGAAGGGTCAGCGCCGCCACCAGCGCCGCCGCCGCCAGCGCACCTCCCGTGACCGCGAACACGGTCCACCGGCCGAACACCGCAAGCAAGCCGCCAATCGCAGGGCCGACGATGATTCCGGATTGCCGGGCGGCCGACACCCATCCGTACGCGCGGCCGAGCTCGTCGGGCGGCACGACATCTGCGACCGCGGCGACCTCGGCCGGCGCCGCTGCCGCGAACCCGAGCCCTTGCAGGAAGCGCACCGCTACCAGCCATTCGATCGGGATCGGGAGGAGGAACATCAGCGAGGCGGCGGCGGCGACCAGCAGGCCGACGACCATCATCTCCTTGCGACCGATCCTCTCCGCCAGCCAACCCGCCGGCCACTGGCCGATCGCCTGCGCAGCGAGCGCGGCGCCGACGATGAGCCCGACAAAGGAGTAGGACGCGCCACGCTCTCGCAGGAACAGTGGGAGGATCGGCAGCAGCGACCCGATTCCGGTGCCGGAGACGAAGACCGCGGCCACGATTCCGTAAAGCGCGCCGCGGGGCCTCCTGTCTGGCATCCCGCAAAGGTTAAAGGGCGTCCGCGGCCGACGATAATGGCGCGGTGGCAAGCTACCGCGCCGACCTCGTCGTGGTCGGAGCAGGCACAGTTGGGGGCTGGGGGTCGTATTTTGCCGCCACGCAGGGCGCGGAACGGGTGGTGGTCGTGGAGCGAGACCGATCGGGGATGGGCGCCAGCAGCCGGGCCGCGGGCATGGTCCGTGCGCAGGGTGGAACCCCGACCACCGTGGCGCTCGGTCGCTGGAGCATCGACTTCTATCGAGGTCAGCAAGCTCGGCTCGGCACCGACTCAGGGTTTCGTGAGCTTGGCTATCTGATCTTCGCCGAGACCGCCGAGGAGGCCCGGGTCGGCCGCGAACGAGTAGCGATGCAGAAGGCGGCCGGGGTCGATGCCCGCTGGCTCGAGCCGGACGCCGCGATGGAGCTCAATCCCGAGCTGGCGCGCGGCAGCTTCGTGGGGGCGAGCTACCTCGCCATAGACGGGTGCATCGATCCGCCAAGAAATGTCCTGGCGTATTCGCTGGCCATGCAGCAGGCCGGCGTCGAGCTCCGTGAGAACACGACGTTTGTCGGGCTGCGAACCGAGAGGGCCGCCGGCGGCCGCAAGCTGACGGGCGTCCTGACCTCTGCCGGCCTCATCGAGACCTCGCGCGCGATCCTGACCGGCGGACCGACGCTGCGCGAGGTGGGAAACGCTGCCGGCGTGGAGATTCCCGCGGGCGCCGTGCGCCATCAGGTCGCTGTGACCGAGCCCCATCCGGCTTTCGAGGTCGCGCGGCAAGCGATGGGCTTCGACCTTGGCGCAGGCCTGTACTGGCGGCTGGAGGAGGGCGGCCTGCTCTTCGGTATGAGCAACCCGGGTGAGCCGTCAGGGCCTTCGCGCGAGATCGACTGGGAGTACATGGGCAAGATGCGGTCGAGGCTCGAGCGCTATCTGCCCGTCACCGCAGGCTTGGGGTTGCGCAAGGCCTGGGCGGCGACCATCGACTACACGCCTGACCACCAACCTATCCTCGGACCGGCTTTGACTCGGGACGGCGACCGGATCGAGGGGGTGACGATTGCCTCCGCCGGCGGCCACGGAATGATGTGGGGTCCTGCGGTCGCGAAGATCTCGGCCGATCTCGCGCTCGAGGGTCGTACCGAAGTAGCCGACGTCGACGATCTCGGCCTCGACCGTTTCGACGAGCAGGGCCGCAGCCGCCTCGCGACGGATCCCATCGCCCTTCCATTTCCAACGGAGGTCACTTGGTCAACGCCTGCGCCGCGGACGCGGTGAGGTCATGAGCGCGAAATCTGCGCCCATCGATCTGCACCTGCTCAAGGGGTCACTCGCGGAGTTCAGGCAGAGCTACACGCTGCCTGGAGACGCATACACGTCTCCGGAGCTTTTCGGGTGGGAGATGCGGGAGTTCTTCGAGCCTTCGTGGGTGTGCCTCGGCCGCACCGAAGGCCTCATGCGTCCCGGTACTCGACGCGCCGTCAAGGTCGGCAGCGAGTCGGTCTTGCTCACGCGCGATGACACCGGCACGTTGCGGGGGTTCTTCAACATCTGCAGGCATCGAGGCCACGAGCTGTTGCCAGTCGGCGCGTCGGCGGAGGGACCGTTGATCCAGTGCCCGTACCACGGTTGGACTTACAAGCAGGATGGATCGCTCAAATCCGCGCCGCAGCTGGGATTGCGGCCGGGATTCCAGGTTGCGGAGCACCGATTGAGTTCGGTCCGCGTCGACGAGTGGCAGGGTTGGGCTTTCGTCAACGTGTCGGGCGACGCTCGTCCGTTGAAGGAGCATCTCGGGAACCTGGCCGGGATCATCGAGGCCTGGGCGCCGCGCGACATGGTCGAGGTCGCACGGATGGATTACGTGGTCGAAGCCAACTGGAAGATCCTCCACGAGAACTACCAGGAGTGCTACCACTGCTCGGAGATCCACCCTGAGCTCTGCCGGGTCAGCCCGCCGACAAGCGGGCTCAACATCGATGCGACAGGCATGTGGATCGGGGGATGGATGGAGTTGATTGAAGGCGCCGAAACAATGTCGCTCACGGGACAGGGCGGCGCGCCAAAGCTGCTGGGATTGTCGGCCGAGCAGCAAAATCGCGTCTATTACCTCGCGCTGTTCCCCAATCTGCTGATCAGCCCGCATCCGGATTATGTGCTGAGCCATCGCCTCGAACCCATCTCCCCGACGCGCACGCTGGTCGAGTGTCGAACGCTGTTTCCTCGCGCTGTTGCTAAAGGCAAAAGTTTCGATGGATCGTATGCAGGCGAGTTTTGGGACGTTACCAATCGCCAGGACTGGGCGGCCTGCGAGTCCGTTCAGCGTTCGGCCGCATCGAGAGGATTCAAGCCAGGGCCGATCTCCGAGATGGAGGAATCGGTTTTCCAGTTCTTCAACATGATCGCGGCCGGATACGTGGACGGCCACATCAGCCCCCCGAAGAACCCCACGGTCCTGGCCAAGCCGAAGCGCTGAGACGATGGGCGATTCTTTTCAGGCCGCAGAGTTGACTGACGCGGTCGCGCAAGCTCGCGCAGCCGATGGGTACGCGGGCGAGGTATTGCGCAGCGATCTGCTCAGTGTCGGGCTCTACCTTTTGCCGGCTGGCGGGGCCGATGACCAGAGCCCACACAACGAAGACGAGGTCTACTACGCGGTGAGCGGTCGCGCCAAGCTTCGGGTCGGCGACGAAGACCACCCGGTCCAAGCGGGCACGCTTCTATTCGTGCCTGCGTTGGCGGCGCATTTCTTTCACGACATCGAAGAGGAGCTCGTCATGGTCGTGTTCTGGGCCCCCCCCGAGAAGTCGGTCCACCCCAGAGGGCTTTCTCGCAGCTGAGCGACCTGCGCGATGTGATGGCGTCCAAGCTGGGCCGGTTCGAGCGCGTCGCCGCGCAGAAGCCGCTTGTGCCGGCGGCGGTGGCCGTCGTGGTGCTCGAAGACGGCGATGGCGAAGCGCGCATCCCGCTCTTCCTCAGGGCCGCGGGTTTGGCCAGCCATCCTGGTCAGTTCGCGCTGCCAGGGGGAAAGGTGCACGGCGGCGAAAGCCCCGATGCCGGCGCGATTCGAGAGCTGAGCGAGGAGCTCGGCCTATTTGCCCAAAGCGACGCGGTCATCGGATTGCTCGACGACTTCGACACCCGGTCCGGCTTCACGATCACGCCTGTGGTGATGTGGAGCAGATCCGCAGCCACCGAGCTGCGGCCGTCCGCGGGCGAGGTGGCCGAGCTCTTCCTGCTGAAGCTGTCTGATCTGCGTCGGGCGGTGGGAAGTGCGAAGCGGGGTACGTCGCGCGCCTTTTGTCTCGAGCTCCCTTGGGGTCCCGTCTACGCCCCGACTGCTGCGATCCTCTACCAGTTCAGCGAGGTGGCGCTCGATGGGCGCGCCACACGGGTGAACGATTTCTATCAACCACCTTTCGCCAGGCGGTGACCCACGCCGTCCGCGTACCGCGTTCGGGTATCGTTGGCTGGAGTGAGGATCCTTCTGACTCGTCGCCTCGCCTTGGATCTCGGTCGCTGCTCATCAGCGATCTGTACGGGCTGATCTAACTCCGCCCGTTCTCCCGGCCGTGCCCGGGATATTCGTTCCTCTCCTCACTTGTCGGCATTCCCATCCGCCATCGGATTTCTTGGAGGTTCGCGTAGATGAGCGTTACTGAAGAGCTGCTTCGCAACAACGAGAGTTACGTCAAGTCCTTTAGCAAGGGCGACCTGCCGCTGCCGCCGGCCAAGGGCGTCGCGGTGCTTGCCTGCATGGACGCACGCTTGGACGTGCACAAGATTCTCGGCCTGCACGAGGGCGAGGCGCACGTCATCCGAAACGCCGGCGGCGTGGCGACCGACGACGCGATCCGATCGCTGACCATCTCGCAGCGTCTCCTCGGCACGACCGAGATCATCCTGATCCACCACACAGACTGCGGCATGGTCACGTTCAAGGACGATGACCTGAAGGCGAAGATCGAACACGAGGTCGGCATCCGGCCCGCCTTCGCGCTGGAGGCCTTCCCCAACGCGGAGGACGACGTCAAGCAGTCGATGGCCCGCATCGAAGCGAGCCCCTTCATCCCCAACAAGAAGAACATCCGCGGCTTTGTCTACGACGTTAAGAGCGGCCACTTGAACGAGGTACGCGCCGCTGCCGGAGTTCGGTAAGTCTGATTTACATGTGGGCGCCCGAACTCCGGGCGCCCACCTTCACCCCCTTCTCTGCGGGGCCACATGTCCTAGGGTGAAGAGGTGGCCCATGCCGAGCGGTACGGTCCAGGCGAGACCGCTTCAAAATTCGATCCGGGTGACTTCATCCTCGCCCACCGGCACAACCCGATGGCGTGGCTCATCACGCTTGCACAGAAGTTCCGGTTCGGGGGACTTGATGCGGTCTACGCCCATTGGAGCCACTGCGCGCTGATCGTTGACGAGGGCGGCGCGTTGGTCGAGGCGGAGACCACAGGCGTCAGGCGCAACCCAATATCCCGCTACACCCAGGACACCTACCACCTCGTCAGGCTGGGTTCTGAGCTCTCGGCTGAAGGACGTAAGCGGGCGGTTGACTACTCGAACGCCCAGGTTGGGCAGGGATTCGGTTATATCGCCGCCTTCGGGGCGATGATCTTCCTGCTCACCGGCGTACCCCTGAGGCTGATGCGCCGGAAGCACCGGATCTGCTCGGGCCTGCTGGTCCGAGCGCTCCAGCAAGGCGGTCTTCTGAAGGGCGCCGACCCGGACGTGATGCTCCCGGCCGACCTGGCGAAGATCTATGGAGTGCGATGGGACGAAGAGAAGGGCGTTGCGAAAGATTCCCCTCCCCACGAAGCTGGCGATGCCGCGACAAGGCCCTGACAAGAAACCTTCGTTAAAGGCTGACGGCCCACCGCCGTTCATCCAGCTCGACTACCTGTACATTCCGAGCCCCGACGTCGCCAAAGACCTCGAGTACTTCACTGGCGTGCTTGGAGGCGAGATCGGCTTCGCGGTCGAGGGCATGGGGGCGCGTGTAGCGATGGTCCGCTTGACCGACGGCCCGCCGCACATCCTGCTGACCGACCACCTCGACGGCGATAGACCGATTCTGATCTACCGAGTCGACAAGCTGGACTCGGCGCTCGCGGACCTGAAATCGCGTGGCTGGAAGAAGGCGCAGACGCTGGAGATCCCGATGGGTCCCTGCTGCTCCTTCACCACACCGGCCGGCCACCGGATCGCCGTTTACGAGCTGAGCCGCCCCCAGGTTGCCAATCACTTCTTGGGCCGTCGGGATTTCTGACTCACCGGACGCTGCTTTAATAACCGGGAGAGTGCAATGAAGGCGTACATGTTCATCAACGCTTTGCACGGACAGTCGCTGGACGTGACGATGACGATCAGGGGCGTTCCTGGCGTTAACGCGGCGGACGCGATTACAGGCGACTACGACGTCGTGGCGACGATCGACGCCCGGGACCTGGCCGAGCTTCGAGACATCCTGGCGGGCGTCCAGGCGGTCGCCGGGGTCATCAAGACGACGACCTGCATGGTGCTCGCCGACTGAAGGCGTGCCCGCCTCTTGTGAGTGAGCGACTGGACAAAAGGTAGCCACTCCAGGCACCATAAGCGGACGATGAGCTCGGATCCACGATCCGGCCAGCTGCTCCTTACGTAGGCGAGCGCCCCCGGCGGGTGCTCGCAAGACCTCCTGCGTCTAGTCGACCCAGGAGGTCTTTCATTTCTCCCAGATCAAACGATAGCCAGAGGAACCCCAATAACGATGAAGCGAATGCCAATACGAAAATACCGGCCTTTCCCGCGTGTCGACCTGCCCGACCGGCGGTGGCCGGAGACCGCGATCAGCGTCGCCCCGGCGTGGTGCAGCGTCGATCTGCGGGACGGCAACCAGGCGCTCATCGACCCGATGGACGTCCACCGGAAGCGGCGACTCTTCGACGTGCTGATCAAGATGGGCTTCAAGGAGATCGAGGTCGGATTCCCGTCGTCATCGCAGCCCGACTTCGATTTCGTACGCCTGCTCATCGAGGAGAACCTGATCCCCGACGACGTGACCATCCAGGTGCTGACGCAGTCCAGGGACGAGCTGATCGAGCGCACTTTCGAAAGTGTCGCCGGCGCGCGCCGGGCCATCGTGCACCTCTACAACTCGACGTCCGCACTGCAGCGCCGGGTGGTATTCGGCCTCGATCGAGAGGGCATTGTCGGGATCGCAGTCCGGGGCGCTGAGCTGATCAAGCGTTTGGCCTCGGACCAGCGGTCGACCGAGTTCGTGTTCGAGTACTCGCCTGAGAGCTTCACCGGCACCGAGCTGGACTTTGCCAAGGAGATCTCGGAAGCGGTGATCGACGTCTGGTCGCCCACGCCCGACCGCAAGATGATCCTCAACCTGCCGGCGACCGTCGAGATGAGCACTCCCAACATTTATGCGGACCAGATCGAGTGGTGCCACCGAAACATCAAGTCGCGTGACGGTTTCATCTTGAGCGTGCATCCGCACAACGATCGCGGGTCCGCCGTCGCGGCCACCGAGCTTGCGCTGATGGCTGGGGCGGAGCGGGTCGAAGGGACGCTATTCGGCAACGGCGAGCGCACGGGTAACGTCGATCTGATCACGCTGGCGCTTAACCTGTTCAGCCAGGGCGTGGAGCCTGAGCTCGACATCTCGAACATCGATGAGCTGCGTCGCACGGTCGAGGCGTGCAATCGGCTGCCTATCCATCCGCGACATCCGTACGCGGGCGACCTCGTCTATACGGCCTTCTCCGGCTCGCACCAGGACGCCATCAAGAAGGGGATGGAGGCGCTGGCCGCATCCAAGAATGAGGTCTGGGAGGTGCCGTACCTGCCGATCGACCCCCATGACGTCGGCCGCACGTACGAGGCGATCATCCGCGTCAACAGCCAGTCAGGGAAGGGCGGGGTCGCCTATATCCTCAAGAACGACTATCACCTGGAGCTCCCACGCCGCCTGCAGATCGAGTTCATGAAGGTGATCCAGGGGATCACCGACACCACCGGCAAGGAGATCACCCCCGAGGAGATCTGGCGCGCCTTCGAGATCACGTATCTGGTACCCAAGGCCCCGCTCGAGCTGATCGAGACCGACACCAGTGACCACGCAGGCACCGGATCGGACGGCACGAAGCTGCAGGCGGTGATCCGAGCCGGCGGGGAGGAGCGCACGATCGTCGGCACCGGGAACGGACCGATCGCAGCCCTCACCGATGCGCTGGCTCGCGAGTGTGGGATAAAGCTACGGGTGGTCGACTACGTCGAGCACGCCGTGGGCGCCGGCTCGGACGCCTCGGCCGTCGCATACATCGAAGCCGCCGGCGAGAATGGCGCCGCCGTTTGGGGGGTGGGGCTCCACTCCAACATCCTCACCGCTTCGCTCAGGGCTGTCGTGAGCGCAGCCAACCGGCTTCCAAAGAAGGCGGGCAGCGCAGATGCCACTCGCCGCGCCCGCCAGCAGGTTTGATGAGTCAAGAGAACAAGGAGAAAACCGTGAGCACCGCCACCACCCGCCGCACCGACATCGCCCTGGAGCGAACCAGTGGCAACTTCGCGCTGATCGACACGCTCAGGAAATGGGGCATCACCTTCTTCTCCGGCGTGAACGGCGGCGGCCTCATCCACGTCGCCAAGCATCTCGAGCCGCTGCTCAGCCTCGACCAGATCGGTGACGGCAAGCCGCGGATGCAGACGATGGGGGAGTACGTGGCGGGTTTCGTTCCCCTTGGGTACTACCTCGCTTCGGGCAAGGTCGCCGGCTGCCTGACCACCACCGGGGCGGCCACCAAGCTCGGCTCGAGCGGCATCACCGACGCCAAGTTGCACAACATCCCCGCCGTTTATGTCATTGCCCTCAACTCGACGCTGTCGATCGGCCTTTCGCCGCTCCAGGACGTTTCCGAGCATGGAATGAACGTGATTCCCCAGCTTCGGGCGGAGCTGGGAGACGCCTGCATCGTCGTCGACGACATCTCCAAGCTGCAGGCGCAGCTCGAGCAGGCGCAGGCGATCCTCGCCGAGTCGAAGCCGGTGGCGATCGCATTCCACCCGGACATCCTTTCGCAGAAGGTGCAGGTCGACGTGCCAAAGGCCGAGCGGGCGCGCACCTTCGACCAGGTCGACGCCGATCGTTTCGTCCACGAGCTGCCTGGCCTCGTCAACGGACGGCGCGTGATCATCTACGTCGGCGCGGAAGCCTCGCGATGCCCGGGCATCACCGAGCTGACCACCGAGCTGTCAGACCTCCTCCAGGCGCCAACTGTCTGGTCCGTGAACGGCGCCAACGCCGTGTCGCGGGACAACCCCTACGGCTATGGATACATCTCGTTTGGCGGCAACGACGAGGCCATGAAGCTGTGGCGCAGCGTGAACGAGAACGACATCGTGATCAGCCTCGGTTTCGACTCCGGCGAATACTCGCTGAACCTCAGCCCGATCCCCGCCGGCCACGTGTGGCACTTCACCGCGTGGAACGAGCCATACGGCCACCAGGACGGCGACTTCAGGCATCGCGTCAAAGGCGACTACAGGGTCGTGCGAGGCGATATCGAAAAGACGCTCCAGGAGGTGCTGCCCCGGCTCAAGGGCAAGGTCGGTCATCGCCCCCGGGTGGACGTCCCAAAAGACTTGAATACCCGGACCATCTCGCGGGAGGTCCGGAAGGGCTGCGTCGACGCTGTCGAGTTTTACGGGGAGCTGTACAGGTCCTGGCGGCCGCACAGCATCGGGTTCGACGACGTTTGCACCGCCTACAAGGACCGGCAGTACGTGACCCAGAGGCCACACCAGTCGATGCCTTTCCATACGGTCCACGACGGCTCCGCGATGGGTGGAGCATTCGGGCTCGGCGTGGGCGCTAAGGCCGCGGATCCGAGTCTGCACACCTTCGTGTTTTCGGGGGATGGCTGCTGGCGTTTGTTCGGCGGCGCGCTGGCAGAGGCTGCCAACATCGGCATGAACCTGTTCATCGTCAACAACGGCACGTACGCGATCGTCGACAAGGGTCTCGAGGTCGTGATCCCTGATGTCGACAAGGGTCGATATCACGGCAAGCTGGCTCCGATCGACTTCGTGGCGGCGGCCAAGGCGCATGGTTGGGACGGGTTCCGCTTGCGGGCCGACCTGGGCAACCTGGACGAGATCCTGGAAGCCTGCTACAAGGGGTCGGGCCACTCGATCGTCGTCGACGTGCCGATCGACGCGGACCAGGTGATCGGGCTCAACCCAAGACTGAACAACCTGACGACGGAGACATATCTCTAGAGATCTAGCGCCGCAGGGGTGGCCGGGTCCCCCGGCCATGACTTTGTTTTTTCGCGTCTCAATCGTGGCATGGAGTTCCAGTCCGTAAATAATCCAATCCAATAACCGGAAAGAGAGCAGAGCCTGCGGCGAAGCCGCACGCTCGATGCATTCAGTAAGGCCCATCCTCAACGCCGCTTTGCGCGCAGAGGGAACCATCTGGGTTCCCTCTTATCACTTCACGGCTATATCGACGGGAGGTCGCATCTCGCTCAGCCTGTGAAGGACTTCGTGCACCGGGTGGGTCAGGAAGCCGTCGGGCAGCTCCTCCGGCGTGGCGTCGCGCTCCGTCATCGTGGGAAACGCAACCTGCTCGAGCATGGCCTGGAAGCGCGGGCCCCACTTGCGCGATCCCAGGCGCGCGGTGGTCGAGCAGTTATCGACCATGTAAGCCACGCCACGAGCATGCATGTAGGGGAGCAGCGAGTCCACCGCTTCGATGATCGACTCGTTGGCAATCTCCGAGTACGGGTGGCCGTGCTCGATCAGGATGTCGACCTGGGCCATCATCGCCCCGGCGAAAGTTCCAGCCGTGAACCCGTCGATGCCGGTTTTGTTCTGAGCGCGGCGGCTTCGCACATGAGCCCCGGCTGTCCACATGGGCGACTTGTCGATGGTCGACATCGGGTACTCGCCAAAGCGATTGGCCGCCATGACCACGCTCTTGATCTCGTTGCCCGAAATCACCTCGTCGTAGATCTCCGCCATCACGCTCTTGAACGACGAATAGGTGGCGTCGTATGAACGCCGGAAGTCGCGCCGACCCACAGCGTCGAGGTGCTCGTCGAGCGCGACCAGGCCATGTCGCGAGATGGTCTCGCGTATGGGCCCTGTCAATGACTCGCATGCCCGATTGAAAGCGTCCTCTGGTTCCTCACCCTCTTCGAGGTAGCGCTGATAAAGCGCCTCGACGATGCCATGGACGGCGCCAAGCAGGATGCTCCGCTCGCCGAACAGGTCGGAGACGACCTCCGATTTCAAAGTTGTCTTGAACGTGTAGGGCGCACCCAGCGCAACCGACCACGCAAGTGCGATGTCGGTGGCGCGTCCATCGAGGTCCTGCTCGACGGCGAAGCTCGTGTTGATGCCGGCGCCGTTCACCTCGCGTCCTTGTTCGTACAGCCGGCGCACCGATGGCCCCATTCCCTTCGGGCAGACTGCGATGACGTTGATATTGGAAGGGAACTTCTCGCCTGTCGTCTCGAGGTAACCGAGAAGAAAACCGTGCGATAGGCCGAGCGTCGCCCCGGGTCGGAGGGCCTCGAACACCTTCTTATAAAGCTGGGCCTGGGCGGCATCGGAGATGAGCAAGATCGCGAGGTCTGACTTGCGGATGACGTCGAACATCTCCCCTAAAGTCCCGTCCTTCTCAGAGAAGCCGGCGGCCCGGGCTTCGGCCATGGACTCCGACCCCTGGCGAAGGCCGACCGCGACGCGCACGTTAGTGCCGGCAAGTGATTCCTTCAGGTTCTGGGCTTGCGCGGGGCCCTGCGAGCCCCAACCGATGACGCCGATCTGTGAGATTCCCGCCAGTGCCTTGGGCAGCAGGGGAAACAGGTTTCGACCACCGCGCAGAAAGCTCTCCTCGACGCCATCGAGCTCGATTCTCTCGACGTGAAAGATCTTCGAATCGAACAGGTTGGGTTTGCGTTTCACGTGGGTAGTCGTCGGCACAATCGCACAGTCTCGGCTATTCGCCCGCTGCGGGATAGGTGCCGAACAACTTGACCTCGGTCGTCTCTTTGGCGAGCGCCTCCAAGGCCGCGGTCGCGGCGACCGGGTCGCTGACCTCGAAATCGACATAGAACCGGTACTGCCAGGGCCGGTCGGGCATCGGCCGAGAGTCGAGGCGCGTCAGGTTGATGCCGCGTTCCGACAGGCACTGGAGAGCGGCGACCAGGCTGCCGGGCTTGTGCGATCCAATGAAAGCCAGCGAAGCTTTGGTCAAGCCGGCGGCACCGGGTCGCGCCGCCTGGCCCCTATCGATGATCAGGAACCGGGTCTGGTTCGAGTCGTCGTCCTGGATGCCTTCGGCCAGGATCTTCAGCCCGTACCGGCGCGCGGCCGCGGCGCTCGCGATCGCAGCGCTGCCGACGACCATACCTTCGGCGACGGCTCTCGCCGCACCGGCGGTGTCGTGGTAGGTCACGGCCTGGATGTTCCGGGCTTCGAGGAAGTGGCGGCACTGGAGAAGTGCCTGGGGATGCGAGAGGGCCCTCACGACCGGTTCGCCCCGGCCGAGCAGGCAGTGGCGGACGGGGTGGACGACCTCGCCGCTGATCCGCAGGCCCGCGCGCTCCCAGAGAAGGTCGTTGACCTCCTGCACGATGCCTCCGAGCGAGTTCTCGACGGGGAGGACGGCGGCGTCGACCTCGCGGGCCGCCACCGCATCGAAGGCGCGCGAGAAGGTGGGGTAGCCAACCGTCACGGCCTTGGGGAGGATGGCCAGCGCCGCCTCCTCGGAGTAAGCGCCAGGCTCACCCTGGTAGCCGACACGAGCCCACGCCGCGCGATCGGGTTTCATGGAGCGCAATGGTACCGATCACGTGTGGTTCAGCCCTAGGGGCCCGTTATTTGATATACAGGGATGGATATCGCAGAGACACCCACGGAAGAACCGGCTCCGGAAGCTGACAAGCCGGCGGATGAGCCGCTCCCTGGAGAGCGTCGCACCCGCCTGAGCGGCGCCTGGACGGCCATCGTCATCGGCCTGGTTGCCCTGGTGGTGATCCTGGTCTTCATCCTCCAGAACCAGCAGAGCGTCCAGATCAAGTTCCTGATGTTCGAGGGGAATCTCCCGGTCGCGATCGCCCTGCTCTTCGCCCTGATCCTGGGGGCGGTCATCGTTGTCGCGTTTGGCGCGGCCCGCATCTTGCAGCTCCGAATGGTGGCCGGGCGCGCGCGACGTAAGGGACCAGGCTCACTACCCCAGGCGGACTAGCCCGCGATGACGGCTGATAAGCCTCGCTCCGCCAAGCCGGCTTCAGGGCCCAAACCCGGCGAGCCAACGGCGGCCAACACCCAGGACAAGAAGCCGAAGGACATGCCACAGTCGGCGCCGGTCGTGGGGGCCGGCCCGGTGGCAGTCCACGTCGAGTCCGGCGACGTCAAGGTGGTGGTCGCGCCGCCCGCGCCGGGCGGGCTGGACCGGCGGCTGTACCAACTTATCAACGGCTTGCCGCACACGACGACGAGCGACCGCTATGTCAGCGTGCTGTCCGACTTGGGGGAGGGCATTGGTTGGGTGGCGGGAGGGGTCGCGCTGGGCATTCTCGGAGGCAGCAAAGGCCGGCGCGCCGGCCTGGCGGTAGCGTTCTCATCGCTGGCGGCAACCTACGTCGTCCAGACGCGCATTAAACCGCTATTTCGCCGCGTGCGCCCGTTCGTCAACCGAGAGGCGCGTGTCGTGGGCGTCAGGCCCGCCGATCAATCGTTTCCGTCAGGCCACACAGCCTCGTCGTTTGCCGGTGCGACGGCCCTGGCTTTTTACTATCCGAAGGCGGCGCCGCTCCTTTACGGGCTGGCTGCGGCGGTCGGAGCGTCGAGAGTACATCTTGGGGTGCACTTCCCAAGCGATGCCGCGGTCGGCGGTGTGGCGGGCATCGGCATCGGGACCTTTGGCGCCTGGGTCTTCAAGAAACGAGGTCGCCGGGCGCGTTACTCCTAGGCGGCCGGTCGTCGTCGTCCGTAGTCCCGAAAGCACGGTCTGAGACCCGCCGCAGCGACACGACCAGGCTCAGCCAGGCGATCGCGATGAGCAGGCCTGCGAGAACGTCGCTCGGCCAGTGGGCTCCCACATAGATCCGGTCGAGCCCTGTCGCTAAAACGAGCACAGCCACGACTGCCCAACCGATCGGCCTTGCCCAGCGCGGGAGGTATCGATAGCCGAGGCACAACATCAATATGCCGGCACTGATCGTGATGAAGATGAGGTGCCCGCTCGGAAAGCTTGTGGAGCCGGGGTGCTCGGTTACGCGGAGGATCTGGCCCACTGTCGGTCGCGGCCTGTTCACCAGGTTCACGACGATGAGGTACCACAGGCCGCCGACAAGTGCGGCAAACGCAAGGAGCCAGGCGCGACGATTGAACAAGAGCACGAGGATGGCGACGGCTACCTGCATGGGGACTCCCCCTGGCCCGCCGAGCCAGCTCAGGAAGGGGAACGTCAGCGTCAGCGGGCCAAGGTTGGTCGACTGGACATCGCGCTCGACGGTCGCGTCCACAGCGAGGTAGGGATGCATGACGACGATCGCCGCGATGACCCCCACCGCGGCCGCGGCCGCGATCGCGATCACGAGCGTCGGGATCCTGATTATGTCGTTGCCTTGGTTCGCCCACGAAACCATCGGAAGCTTGGGGACGGAAGCCAGCGTTCCGGAAGCCACAGCACGAACGCAGACCAGCCGACACCGAGCAGCACCCCACCCAACACATCGCTAGGCCAGTGGGCGCCGGCCCACACCCTGGCGATGCATGTGAGCACGATCACGATCATGGCGAAGATCCAGAGGACGGGCCGGAATGCGGGCCTGATCTTCGGAGCGATGGCGACTGCGATCATGAAGGCCATCCAGGTGAAAAAGACCGCGTGTCCACTTGGGTAGCTGAAGCCTGTCGTCGGCGACAGAACGTGGACGAGGTCTGCTGGTGGCCGCTGCCGTGAGATCACGAGCTTGATGAGGTTGTCGAGCAGGCTGGAGATGCTGCCGATCAACATCAGCCAGCCGGCGCGGCGTTCGAAGATGAAGAGTGCAACCACCGCAACGAGACCGAGCAGTACCTGCCAGATGCCCGCGCTCGCGTTGATGAGCTCCATCGGATAGACGATGGGCCCCCAGTTGAAGCTCTGGATGAACCTGGCGATTGGGACATCGAATGGAAGCACGTCGTTCTGGACGACGAGGAAGGTGTCGATCGCGAACAGGATGAAAACCACAAGAGTGGTGGGGCCGAGCCAGCGTCTGGCCGTCGGCCCGGGTCGCCCGGCGATAACCTCCGCCGCAGCCTGTTTTGGTTCGGCCAGCGGCGCCGACGCGTCCTTGGGTTGCGCGCTCATCGGCTGAGGATCACTTGCACTGCACTCAGCTCGGCAGTGATGGTAGCGGGCGTGCGCCCGATCTGCGCGTTGTCCGCGTAGATCCGCACCTTGGGCTTGGTCGTCACCTCGATCTTGCGGAACTTGAACACCTGGCCAAGGCCTCCTTCTTTGTGTTTGGAAAGCACGACGCGGGCGAGCACACGCTTCGCGATGTCGGTGCGAGTGGCGCCCGCATGCACGGACAACTCCAGGTATGGGTCCTGCGGCGTCTTGTCGCTCACCGGCATCTGGGCCCCGATCGACGTTGTGTTGGTAAAGACGAGGGACATCGCCGTGCCGCTGCCTCGTATGTCGCCGGTCAGCTCATAAGTGAAGGGCTTTGCCTCGGCAATGTGCTTCAAGTCCTCGGCGAAAGCTCCGAAGGCTCGATCCTTGGCTGATTCGCCCGCGGTGATGAACTCGCCGAAGAGTCCGATCGCGGCGGCCTCCAGGAAGATCTTTCCGTTCACCCGGCCGAGGGTTAACGGATGCGGCCGCCCAGTCTTGATCACCCTGATAGCCGCGTCCACGGTCATCGGGAGATGAAGCGACTTGGCGAAGTTGTTGAAGGTGCCCATCGAAAGAATGCCAATTGGATGCTTGGTGTCGGCCAGCTTACGCACCGCCCAGCCGATGGTGCCGTCGCCGCCGGCAACGATGATCGTGGCTTTTGGGGAGACCAGCTTCTCGACGTCCATCTTGGGATCGAATTCGACGATGAGGCTGCCCGCGAAGGCTTTGCGGAGCTTAGCCTCGATCTGGGGTGTCATCGAGCCTGCTTTGGAGCTCAAGATCAACAGGCTTGTCGTGCCCTTGGCGCTGCTCTTTGCGGATCGTTTGGTCGTGCTCATACCGCCTCCTCTCGATCGTCCTCAACCAGGCCGAGGGTGGCGCGCTGCATAAGCGCCTGTGTGTTGAGCCCCTTGGCGGTCGCAACCTTGCTCCAGGTCCCGTCCCCGGCAAGCTCCCATGCGAGCGTGTCGTCGCTCAGCTCGAGCTCCAGGAACTGAACAATCTCCTTCTTGAGATCCGGGTCGTCCACCGGGACGACCGCCTCCACTCGCCGGTCGAGGTTGCGCGGCATCAGATCGGATGAGCCGAAGAGAATCTCAGGGGAGGCTTCATTCCCAAAGCGAAAGATTCGTGAGTGTTCGAGGTAGTGGCCGACCAGGGAGCGCACTGTGATTCCGTCCGACAGCCCGGGCACACCCGGCTTGAGGCAGCAGATGCCGCGTACGATGAGGTCGATGCGAACGCCAGACTGCGAAGCCCGATAAAGGGCGTCAATCACCTCCGGGTCGACCAGGTTATTCACCTTGATCACGATTCGCCCCTTCGGCTTCAGAGCCTCCTTCTGGATCATCCTCACCAAACCCGATCGCAGCGTCGTTGGCGCAACCAGGAGCCTTCGATACTTGCTCTGGCGGCTGTAGCCGGTGAGGTAGTTGAAGAGCTCGGCAATGTCGGCAGTCACATCCGGGTCTGCCGTGAACAAGGCGACATCTTCGAATGTGCCGGCAGTCGCCGCGTTGTAGTTGCCAGTTCCGATGTGCGCGTAGCGGCGGACGCCTTCGCCCTCCTGCCGCACCACGAGCATCAGCTTGGCGTGCGTCTTCAGGCCGACGAGGCCGTAGACCACATGGACGCCCGCCTCTTCCAGCGCCTTGGCCCACACGATGTTGGCCTGCTCGTCACCGCGCGCTTTGAGTTCCACGACCGCAACCACCTGCTTGCCGGCCTGGGCCGCGTTTTTGAGCGCGCGCGCCAATGGGCTCTCTGGGCCGGAGGTCCTGTACATCGAAACCTTGATCGCGAGCACGTCCTTGTCGCGGGCAGCCTGCTCGACGAACGACTCAACCGAGGTCACGAACGAGTCGTACGGGTGATGGACGAGAAGGTCTCGGTCTCGAATCACCTCGAAGAAATCAACCGAGTCGCCGCTGAGAGGTCGAAGTCTTGGCTGAGTCGCCGGCATCCACATCCTGGCAGGCAGCTGGTTGCTGCCCGGCACATGGATGGAAAGCAGGCCGGTCATGTCGAGCATCCCGCTCACTGTGTACACGTCCTGCTGGCCGAGCTCCAGCTCCCGCAGCAGCAGAGCGAGCACGTCGGGTGACATGTCGGGTCCCACCTCGAGACGGACCGCGCGGCCTTTCCGGCGCTTGCGCATGAGCTCTGCCTGCACCGCCGCCATCAGGTCCTCGGCCTCGTCGTCATCCACGTCGAGATCGGCGTCCCGTGTGACTCTAAAGAAGTGATTGCTCACGATCTCCATTCCGGGGAACAAGACAGGAAGATGAAGGGCGATCACCTGCTCGAGGGGCACGAATCGTTTGCCGTCGGGCAGGGCCATGAAGCGCGGCAGCAGCGCCGGCACCTTGACCCGTGCGAATCGCGGCTGCTGTCGCTCGGGGTCGCGGACCATGACCGCAAGGTTGAGCGACAGGTTGGAGACGTAGGGGAAAGGGTGTGCCGGGTCGACGGCAAGGGGCGTAAGCACCGGAAATATCCGCTCCTTGAACACTTCTGCGAGGAGGTTCCGGTCTCCCTTGGACAGATCGTCAGCCTTGACTATCGTGGCGCCGGCCTCTGCGAGCTCGGGCACGATCTCCTCGTTGAACGTGGCCGACTGGCGCTCAATCAGGTCGCGCGCCCGCGCCCCAATCCCCTCGAGCTGCTCTTCCGGGGTCATTCCGTCCGGGGAGGTCAGTCTTAACGGCGCCATGAGCTGCTCGTGGAGCCCGGCGACTCGCACCTGGAAGAAGTCATCGAGGCTGTCGCTGACGATCGCCAGGAACCGGATCCTCTCTGCCAGCGGTCGCGCCAGGTCCTCGGCCATCGTGAGCACGCGGCTGTCGAAATCCAACCGCGAGAGCTCGCGGTTCGAGAACCTGTCCCGAGGCAGGGCTGCCCTCTGCAGCGACTGGCTGAGGGTCGACCTTACAGCCATGCGTTCACCTCTTTCGCTCCAGCGCTGGATTGGAGAGCAGCCTGACGGACAGCACGAGCGACGTCCAGCCCAACCCGAGGGCCAGCCCCGCAATCACGTCGCTGGGCCAATGCTCGCCGAGGTAGATCCTGCCAATGCAATCCACAAGAAGCACCAAAGCCGCTGCTAACCACGCAATTGACAGCAAGGCGCGGGGAAGGCGGCCGAAAGCGAGGCAGACGACGAGCAGTACGAGAACCCAGCTGAAGAAGACGACGTGCCCGCTGGGAAAGCTGAAGCTGCCGGTGTGGCGGATCACCTGGACCAGGTCCGCGGATGGCCGGGGCCGCTGAATGATCCCCTGGATGATCGAGTAGATGGGTCCGGCAAGCGCCCCAACAGCGATCAGTGGCGCCCTCCTCCAGCTGATCACGGCCACGACGGCGATGGCGGCGATACCGGCATAAAGCTGTCGGGTGCCTTCCAACCAGTCGAACCAATTGAACACGGTGACGAGCGGCCCCCAGGACACTGCCTGTATCGAGCGCTCGACGGAAATGTCAAACGGCATGTACTGGTGGCCGACCGCATAGAGAGTCAGGCCGGCGAAGATTGCGAGCAGCAGTAGGCCGACCACTAGAAGGGGCCACCTAAAAGGCGAAGTCCTCTCTCTATGCATCGGGAGCGCGGCGACGATTGCGCTCAACCGGCGCTGCTGCCAAGCAGCTTCACCCACCTTGCACAGGCGAAGGAGTGGAGGCCGAGCGCCACAAATCCCAGCGCGATGATTCCGACCAGCAGATGGCCGTATGGCTGGCTCAGGAGGAACAGGAAGGCTCCGCCGAAGCCGGTGGCCTTGTCAGGGGCATGATGGATTCCAGCCTGGACGAGGAAAAATCCGATCACCAGAAAGGTGACGCCTCTCGCGGCCATCCCGAAGCGCCCGAGCCCGACCGCGATGTCTCTCTCGGACTTGCCCATCTCGCCCGCCTTCAGGTCGTTCTTGAAGGTGGCCCGATAGGCCTCGATGAACTGCCCCGCGCCGATTGCGAGCGCGGCGACGCCCAGCAAGATCGTGATGACGCCGCCGGCAGGATTCGTCAGGAGAGCGCTCACCGCTTTCTGCGTGCTGTCGTTTGAGGCGGAGCCTTGACCGGCGAGAATCTGGAGAGCGAAAAAGGCGATCGCCGCATAGGAGAAGGCGCTCGTGAGAAAGCCGATTCTTGCGGCGATCCCCTTGGTGTCCCGGCCGCGGTGCAGAGGATCGAAGATCGCCCGGATGAAGCCCCATAGCGAGTAAGCGGCCAAACCGACGATAGTCACAATCAGCACCAGCTTTCCAAATGGGTTGCCGATCAGCCAGAGGAGGCTGCCCGAAAGGTCGGTGGCCTTGCCGCCCGGTTGTGCGGTCGCGATCCGAAAGGCGAGAAAGCCCATGACCACGTAAAGCACGCCCCTGACCACGTAGCCAAGGCGCTCGAGCAGCTCGAGCTGGGGGTTCGCCGCCGCACGTTTGACGGCCCCGGCACCGCCTTGAATCTTTGCCATCTCAGGCCTCTGGCTTTCCGCTGCACCCACTGCTGACCTCCTAAAAGACGTTAAGAAGCCCTGGCGACCGCCAGAGCATCGTAATGAGAACGGTTGAAGGGGACAATCTCACCGACCTTGGCACCACTAGACCTTGGCCCTGGAAGCGGAACAATCGCCATAACACCCCGGGTTCCCGTACATACGTTCACCGTGGGGGTGCGCTTAATCTGTTTCGCGATGCGACAGGAGGAGCCAGCCGGCGGTGCCCTGGAGAGCTGGTTTCTCACCGCCCCTGAACGGGGCAACGAGTTCACTGAGCTTGACAGGCGTCATGCGTCCGGTGCGGCCTGGACCACCGGCAACTCGGTCGAGACCCTGGTCCACGGAGCGACGTACTTCCGCCGCTTGTTGAAGGAGATCGGTGAGCTGGGCGCCGGCGACCAGATTGTTTTCACCGACTGGCGAAGCGATCCCGACCAGCGTCTTGGTGACGGCCCGGAGACGGAGGTCGGAGCGGTCCTGTCCGCCGCGGCGCGTCGTGGAGTAAGCGTGAAGGCATTGCTCTGGCGATCACACTCGGATCGGCTTGGATTCAGCGCCAAAGAGAACCGCCACCTGGGCAAGGTGGTGAATGTGGCCGGAGGCGAGATCCTTCTCGACCAGCGCGTTCGTCTCGGAGGTTCCCACCACCAGAAGCTCGTCGTCATCCGCCGTGCGGCAGGGACTGCAGGCGACGTCGCCTTTGTCGGCGGAATCGACCTCTGTCACAGCCGCCGCGACGATGCCCAACATCTCGGAGACTCGCAGAGCCAAACGATGGCGCCGCTCTACGGAAGGACCCCACCCTGGCATGACGTCCAGGTGGCGATCCAGGGCCCGGCCGTCGGAGACCTGGACTTCACGTTTCGCGAGAGGTGGGCGGATCCAAGCCCGCTCAGTCGAGATCCAGTCGGGGTACTCCATGACGTTCTTGGTCGGTCGGACCGCAAGGCGAGCACGCTGCCGCCGATGGCTTCAGACCCGCCGGCGCGCGGGACCCATTCCGTCCAGGTGCTGCGCACGTACGGCAGCCGTCCACTCGGTTATCCGTTTGCCCCTCACGGCGAGCGCAGCATCGCGCGCGCGTACCTGAAAGCGCTGCGCCGCGCCCGCCGGCTCATCTATATAGAAGATCAATTCCTCTGGTCGAAAGACGTGATGAGGCCGTTCGTCGATGCCCTGATCTCCAACCCTCAGCTGCACCTGATAGCAGTGGTCCCCAGATACTTCGATCAGGCTGGCGCGGTGACGCTCCCGCCGAACCAGATTGGGAGGGAACAGGCGGTTCAGGCTCTGCTCGAAGCCGGCGGGGACCGCGTCGCGATCTTCGATGTTGAGGACGTGCTTGGAGTGCCGGTTTACGTGCACGCCAAGGTCTGCGTGATCGACGACGTCTGGACGTCGGTCGGGTCGGATAACTTCAACCGCAGATCGTGGAGCCATGACTCCGAGATCGCATGCGCAGTGCTGGACGAGGTGCGCGATTCGAGGGAGCCGGTCGATCCGGCGGGCCTGGGTGATGGCGCGCGCACGTACGCCCGCGACCTGCGCTTACAGCTCTGGCGAGAGCATCTCGGCCGTGCCGAAGGTGACGATCGAGACCTGCTCGATCCAGCCCGGGCGGTGGAGACGTTTCATGCCACCGCGGACGCGCTTGAACGCTGGCACTCGGGTGGTGGTCGGGGTGAGCGCCCTGCTGGTCGGGTGAGGCCACATCCACGGATCAAGCCGTCGCGAATTACGAGGTTGTGGGCCGACCCGTTCTATCGAATCGTCTACGACCCCGACGGCCGCCCGCCGGCATTCCGTAAGGCGGGAACGTGGTAACGCTCGACAGCTCGCGCTGATCAGCTGACCGTCAGCGGGTTCGCTTTGAGACCCGGCGGCGAGCCGCGCCTCGCTCAACATGAGGAACGTAAGACCGATCGCCGATCCACTTTGCAGGGAGGATCGCCAGGCGGCCGGCCAGCTGGTTGATGGTCGAGGCATACATCGACCGCAGGGAGGCAAACTCCTTCCACGCGATGTCGGCCTCGCGACATTTATAGCCGGCGGTGAGGAGCCGCTCGCGAGCGTCGTCGAATTCCTGGCGCTCGACGATCGGAACGCCCGCGTTCTTGAACCGGAAATACCACGCGAGGTCTTCTACCAGGTGATTGCCGACCTTGAACATCAGGCGCGCGTGGCCTTCAGTCGCATCCTCGCTGACCACGGTGCTGAGGACGAGCGTCGCTGCATCCATCACCGCGCCGAACGAGTTCAACCACGCCTCGTTGTCGTGGCTCGACCTGAAGTACACAAGGATGGGGTAGGCGAGGTGGCTCTCGAGCACGGCGGCGGACCATCGCCGCCAGTCGTCGAAGGTGGCGCGTAGCTCATCGGGCATGCGGTGGCTGGCGACCGTCTCGAGAATTTGCAAGCCCGCCGGCGGCGCTCCTGCCAAGGCATCGAGCGTGACGACCAGCTCTTCTCGGCGCTGGAACGAACCGTACAAAGAGAAGAGCAGGCTGATGACGAGGGCGATCAAGGCCACACCTGTCGCACTCTCAGCGATGATCACCAGGCGGGCGAGGGCGCCAATGGGCAGGATCTCCCCGTAGCTCAGCGGCAGCAGGGTCGATGCGGAGAAGTACAACGATGTCCAGAAATCCTGGGGCGGCGGCTGGATTTGATCTGGGATGGCATCGATGATCAACGCAAAGCCGAGGATGCTCGAGAGGGCCCAGAACGCGAGCAGCGCCAGCAGACCAACGGGGCCGAACGTGCCCAGCCAGTTCTCGCGACGTTCGATGCGCGAGTCGCGGGTGCCCAACCATCGCCAGGTCGCCCAAAGCGGGCGCAGGAGCCAGGGCGCGATGCGAAGCTTGCCAATCGAGGGCCGCGGCAGGACCACCGACTGGAAAACGTCGTAAAAGGCCACGCCAAGGATGACGACGCCAAGCGCGGCCTCAACCATTCGGAGCATGGCGAGAAACTTTAACTACTACTGCTTGATTCGCTGTGCCACTCGGTAGGCGAGGGCCATCACCGCCTGAGCTGTGCGCAGCCGCTACGCCTTGGTCGGCGCTTCCGAGGCCGCGCGTGGATTGGGCAAGGGCGTCAGCGTCCGCTCCACCTGGGCGCGCAGGTGCTCGAATGGCGGTGGCAGTGAGATTCGCTCGCCCAGGTGCTCGAGAGGCTCGTCGGTCGTGAAGCCAGGACCGAGGGTCGCTATCTCGAACAGGACGCCACTCGGTTCTCGAAAGTAAATCGACTTGAAGTAGTACCTGTCGATGATCGGTGTCGGTCGCGCGCCGGACGCCACCACCTTTTCCCGCCACGCGGCATGGTCCTCGAGAGTCGACGACCATGCGACATGGTGAACAGTTCCAGCGCCACTCGTGCCTCGTTCGGCCGGCGCCGGGTCATACCTATAAAAGGAGCCGCGCTTCTCGCCGCGAGACTCGAACTCGCCTGGGTCCGTGCTCCGGAACCCGAGTGTGTCCTCCAGGAGTGATTGGCTGCGCTCCGGTGCGCTCGAGTAGGCGCGAACGCCGGCGAATCCCTGCAGAGCGTTCTCGGCCAGAATCTCTGGGTGCTCCGCGATCAGCGGCGCATCGGTGACGTCGTCGACGATGAGCTCGAGGCCCAGCCCTTCCGGGTCTGCAAAGCGAATGCGGCCGTCGGCGCGCTCGGTGTCGGTTCCGTGGCCCGCGAGGCGCTCCGACCAGAAGTCGAGCGCTCTTTCGCTACCGACCCGAAAGGCGATGAGGTGGATCATCCCGGCCCCCGCCCTTCCTCGTGGCACTCCGGGGTACTCGAAGAACGTCATGTCCGCCCCGGCGCTGGCGTTCTCGTCCGCATAGAACAGGTGGTAGACAGTCGGGTCGTCCTGGTTGACGGTCTTCTTGACCAGACGGAGGCCCAGCACGCCGGCGTAGAAGGCGACGTTCCCCGGTGCGTCCGCTGTGATTGACGAGATGTGGTGGATGCCGTCCAGATTCTTCATTTCACTTAATGAAAACCTGGGCACCCGCCGCGTTTGTTCCGCACCTGGAACGGCTCAGCTGCGCTTGATGACGATGACCGAAATCTCGTCCGCTGCTCGGTCGATGCGGTCGGCTGAGTTCTTCAGGTGGCGGTAGATCTCCCTCGACTTCAGGATCTGGCTCATCTCCGCCTCGCTGTCGAATAGCCGGCCGACAGCCTGGTGGTAGAGGCCGTCGATCCGGTTCTCCGAGCGCTTGGCTCGAACGGCATGATCTGCGGCCACTGCGGGGTGGTCGAGCAGCTCTCCGACCGCAGCGCTGATGTGCCTGGCACCTTCGGTCAGGACCTTCGCCATCTCGCTGAGTCCTGCGGGCGGGCCGATCCTGTACATCGCGAGCTCGACGGCAGTTTCATTCGCGGCGTCCAGGATGTCGTCGATCGCCCGCGAAAGACCGAACAGGTCCTCGCGATCGAATGGGGTTGCATATGTATGCAGCAGCTCATCGATCAGGATCCTCCTGGCCGCGTCACCTTCGCGCTCGATCTCCTTCAGCTGACCCACCAGCTCGGTGTTATCGGCCGCCTCCGGACCGAACTTCTCCAGGACTTGTAGCGCCCTCACCGTTAGCTCGGCCTGCGTGCTCAGCAGCGAGACAAACCGCCGATCGTTCGACTTCGTCAGCGCTTTGAATGTGCGGCCGAAGCTCATTGCGCAATTCCCAACGCGCGCACGGCAAAGTGAAGCGCGGCAGCCACGACGAGGGCCATCGGCAGGGTGAGCACCCAACTCCCGAGCATCTCCCTGACGATTCCCCACCTAACCGATGAGGCGCGCAGGGCGGCGCCGACACCAACCAGTCCGCCATCGATGGTCTGCGTCATGCTAACCGGCGCTCCGGCGATGGCCAGAGCTCCGACGACGCTTGCTGAGGCGAGCTGCTGTGAGAGAGCTTGCGTCGGGCGGACCTTGAGGACGCCGAGCCCGACGCGCCCAGCGACTCGCGAGCCTCCCGTGATTGCACCGACGTAAAAGCAGGCGAATGCGCCAATGATAGGCGCGGCGCTGGCAAACGCGACGGCATGGCCCGCGGTCGGAAACGACATGCCGACGGCGATGAGCCCGACGGTCTTCTCCATGTCGTTGCCGCCGTATGCAAAGGCCTGGGCCGCGGCGGTCAGGAACTGAAGCCTGGAAAGCCTAAGCAGCGACGCGTGCGGGCGGGTTCCGAACACACGCCGGATGGACCCATACACGAACAGAGCCAGCAGGCCGCCGCCGAGCACCGAGATCGGCATTCCGATGAGGACCCGGGCCACGCCGGCCCAATGGATGGCGCTGCGGCCGCCGTCAATGAGCGCCCATCCGAGCATCGCGCCGACCAGGGCGAGCGTCATGCTCGTCGGAATCCCGAACCATAACGACACAAGCACCACACACAGCGGGGACAGGGTGATCAACACATAGCCGAGAGGTCCCTGCGCTCGGAGGTCGATCACGTTGGTGCCGACTGTTTGGGCCACCGCAGTGCCCAAGACCAGAGGGCCGGCGATGCTGACCAGCAGAAGCAGGGACGCAGCGCGCGGGCTGATGACGCGGCCCGACGTGAACGATCCCATCAAGTTGCCGCCGTCGTTGAAGCCCGACACGAGTCCGAAGAGCGATGCGGCGACCAGAGGTCCGATCGCTTCCAGATTCAAGCTCCGAAGTCTACTAGGGCACCGCTGATCTCACGAGACTCTTCATGATGTTGGAAATATGAAGTGGAAAGTAGCCCTGTTGCTCGTCGCGGTGGTCGGCGCGGTGGGCGTCGTGAATTACTTGAGGCCGATACCAGCGGTGGCGGCGACAAGCGCGCTTCACGCCCAGGACACGGTTCAGGGCACGGTCCCCCGGATCCCGTGGCCGAGCGACGGTTCGGGGGCGGTGGGTGCGGCTGGCCTCGGCCTCATCGCCAGCTCGGGCAATGAGCTGCCGGTGTCGGCGGCAAGCGTCACCAAGGTCATGACCGCGTTGGTGGTCCTCACCGACAAGCCACTCAAGAAAGACGAAACGGGACCGACCATCACGATGACCGACACAGACGTGCAGTCCTACCTGGCCGATGAGGCGAACAAGGAGTCGGTGGTGGCGGTGCAAACCGGTGAGCAGCTCACCGAGTTCCAGCTCCTGGAGGGCCTGCTCATCCCGTCCGCAAACAACTTTGCGCAGACGCTCGCACTCTGGGACGCCGGTTCGATCGACACCTTCGTCGCCGCTATGAACAAGCGTGCGGCTGAGCTTCACATGGCGCAGACCACCTTCACCGACACCAGCGGGGCGTCACCAAAGACCGTGAGCACGCCCAGCGACCTGATGAAGCTTGGCATGGAGGCGATGAAGTCGGACGTGTTCGCCCAGATCGTGGGGATGGCCCAGGCGGATCTTCCAGTTGCCGGGCGGGTTTACAACGTGGACGGCGTGCTGGGCCAGAGCGGGATCATCGGCATCAAGACCGGATCAGGCCTGGCGGAAGGCGCCAACTTTCTGTTTGCAGCTGATGCGTCAATCGACGGTCAGAGTGTGACCCTGTTCGGCTGCGTCATGGGCCTCCCTACGCTCGCTCGCGCGTTCGCAGCCGCGGAAAGTCTCATCGCGTCGATGCGGTCGACCCTGCACATCCGCCGGATCATGGCCAAGAACCAGGCGGTCGCAACCTACGCCACACCCTGGGGCGGACAGTCAGACTTGCTTTCGACCGTGGACGTCGACCTTGTCGAGTGGCCCGGAATGATCGTTCGGCAGAGGCTCGACGCGCCGGCCCTTGTGGTCGACCAGCCGATCGCGCCGGGCACCCGTGAAGGCAGCGAGCACGTGGTGCTGGGCGACTACACCCTGGATGTCGAGCTCGTGACCGCCAGCCCGCTGTACCCTCCGGGAAGGGCCTGGCGTCTGACCCGCATCAACTTCTTATGAAGGAGATTGGACAATGGCAAAGGTGAAAGGATCCGGCACCAAGCAATCACCGTGGCAGCTGACCACGCCGAGCGGCTCGTCCGAGTACCAGATGTACAAGGACGAATCGTTGGATCCGCCGGCGTTGGTCTGCGTGGTTGGAAAGACGGAGCTGAGATACGACCTTCGCTGCCTGGACGATCTGCACGCGATGCTCAAGAAGCACGGCGACTGGATGCCTCTGGGCAGCGCCGATGAGCAGAAACCGGCAGCTGACGGCACCGTTGAAGCCTGGGGTCGATCGCCCAAGAATCCCGTGGGTGGGTGGTACGGCCTCAAGAAAGGCTTGCGGGGAAGGTTCGGCATGTACGTGCCGCCGCTGATGGAGGCTTTGGGCCTCGCGGAGGTCGAGCACAACCCGAAGAACAACCGGATGCGAGCCATTTAGAGGATGGCTGGCTCGACCTAACCGGCATCCGCTGCCTCGAATTCACAGACAGCATGTAAAAGCCGTCGTCACCCGAGCGACCACAAGCGCCGGCTCGCTCGTTGTCCTAGCTGGTAGGGAGTTCAAGTAGCGCTCTTGGCGCCCGCATGGGTCCAAGCAGGATCGCGACTTGTGGTCCCGTAACCACTGTCGGTAAGCCTGTTCTGAAAGGGGGGAGGCCACCGTGGTTGCGCGCTCGCCGGCGGCGAGGTCGGTCCGACAAGGATCCCGACGGCTCGGGGCCTGGCCAGACGCGTTGATTGGCCTGAGCCTGCTCGTCCCCGCTACATTCGTGCCCCTTGCGGCGATGGGTGGGGGAGGCTTGCTGGTGGTGCCCAACCAGCATTTCTACATAGTGTCGGCGGTATCGATCGTCGCGGCTCTGATCGCCGGCGCCCTGGCACTCGCAACTGTTCAGATCGGCCTCTACCGGGTCCTCTTCCTCTGCCTCGGCTTCATGTCCCTGTGCGCCATCTTCGCGGTGCATGGTCTGACGACTCCAGGAATCCTGGTCCCGAACCTCTTCAGCGAATACTCAGGGAGCGCGGTGGCCATCTCGGCCTACCTGAGCCTGGCGATTCCAGCGCTCTTTTTCGCCGCCAGCTACGCGCCGGGCCTGGCGCGCCTCGAAAGTCGTCTCCCCTTCTGGCCTGCTGGGTGGCTTGTGCTCGCCGTGGTCATCGCGTTAGTTGTCTACGCAGGTGTTGCGATCTACCGCACCTGGCTCATCGCCGCGTTGCCACTCTCGCAGCCGCCGTACAGCACTGGCCTCGCGATCCTCAGCATCGGACTTTTCTTCTTCGCCGCGCTGCGCCAGGCACGCAGCTACCGGCGCGCACGGCTCGTCAGCCAGGCTTTCCTGCTCGCGGCGTTCGTGCTGCTCGCTGACGCGGCTGCCGCCATGGTGCTGTTCAACCCCTGGACGGTTGGGTGGTGGTACTACCACCTTCTGATGCTCGCCGCGGTTGGTCTGGCACTCAACGCGCTTCTGGTCGAACGGACTCGCGCGCAAACATTGCGGTCGGTGATCGAGACGGCGCTGGAGCTAGAGGTCTCCGTTGACGTCGAGGAGCTCGACTTCGAGGTCATCGCCGCGCTGGTGGCAGCAGTCGAGGTCAAAGATCGTGAGACCCAGGGTCACAACCGGCGCGTCGCCCAGCTCTGCGTCCAGATCGGACGGCAGCTTGGCATGTCCGCCTCCGAGCTCCGCGTCCTGGCGCGTACCGGACTCCTCCACGATGTTGGCAAGCTCGGGGTTCCGGACGCCATTCTCGAAAAGCACGGGCCGCTCACGGAATCCGAGTCCGCAGTCATGAAGACGCACCCGGAGATCGGCGTTGCGATTCTGAAGCGCGGCGGGCATTTCAAGCGCGAGCTGCTCGGCGTTCTCTACCACCACGAGCGGATGGATGGAAGTGGCTACCCGCATGGGCTGGTCTCGGACGCTATCCCCAAAGAGGCAAGGATCGTGGCAGTCGCCGATACCTATGACGTGCTTACCACCGACCGGCCGTACCGTCAGGCCTGTGGCGGCAGAGAGGCGCGGCGCGTGGTTGAGGAAGAGGCCGGTACGCATCTCGATCCGCATGTGGTGGTCGCACTGATGCGCGCGCTCGACCGCCGGGAGAACGGGTCGATCGGCACTCCGGGCAATACTGTCGGCGCGAGGGCATTGCTCCGAGTGGCTGCTGAAAGAAGCCCCGCGACGGATCACCGAACCGCCTGACTGCGCCCGGCACGGTCAGTGCGTGGCCCTCAGGGCTGGGGGGTGCGCCGGGATCTGGCTCTGCCAGGCCCGCCGCCTCAAGGGGGGACGTCCCCACTTCAGGCCTGTCACGATTGAACCAATGAAATTCGGCGTTGCGATTTTCCCCACCGATTACTCCATCTCGATGACCGAGCTCGCGCCGGCGGCCGAGCAGCTTGGCTTCGAATCCTTGTGGGTCGCCGAGCATTCGCACATTCCAACGAGCCGGCTGTCGGCGTGGCCTGGCGGGCAGGAGCTGCCCAAGCAGTACGCGCACACAATGGACCCGTTTATCGCCCTGACTGTCGCGGCACTGGCTTCCAAGACACTGCTCGTGGCCACTGGCATCTGCCTGGTTGTGCAGCGCGACACGATCCATACTGCGAAGCAGGTCGCCAGCCTCGACTCCATCTCGAACGGCAGGTTCCTGTTCGGCGTCGGCGCCGGTTGGAACCGCGAGGAGATGGAGGACCACGGGACCGACTTCAACACGCGTTTCCAGCTGATGCGTGAACGAGTGGAGGCGATGAAGGCGATCTGGACCCAGGACGCGGCCGAGTATCACGGGAAGCTCGTCAACTTCGGGCCGCTATGGTGCTGGCCGAAACCGGTCCAGAAACCACACCC